>Ga0315288_10000021_pt1 | contig 206677 bp, 169 predicted proteins | sample YL17G11_20_MG_FD_203454 | JGI IMG/M metagenome (GOLD analysis project Ga0315288, IMG submission 203454) | Sediment microbial communities from Yellowstone Lake, YNP, Wyoming, USA - YL17G11_20 | ecosystem: Environmental > Aquatic > Freshwater > Lake > Sediment | place: USA: Wyoming | collected... | reverse complement strand
CCCGTTGTTTTTAAGCGTCCGGATCGTAAACCATTCATCCATGCTGATCATCCTTTCGGCCTCCCGTGGTTGTCTAACCACAGGAGTTTACCCGGTTTCTAGCGGGGGGTCAATTTTGGTGAGAATCTACAAAATAATCAAAATATGGGTAGTTAGTTGGATCGAGAATAAAGTGCAAACGCCTGCACCCTATTAATTATTGACTTTAAGAAAACTGCAAAAACCGCAGTTTAAAAATTATTGACATTTAGATAGAAAAAATAGTGCAAATTTGCAGCCGTTTTGTTAACCAAATCGTCCATTAGGGTTTTTCATAATTATTGAAAAGAATTGAGTGTTGAATTATTCCGATTGAGTATGTGTTGCACTCGATAATTTTTATAAAACATTGACATTATTTAACATAAAAAGTATGTAAATAAATATTTTATGCACTTTTTTTGTGCATATAATTATTGATATTTCAGCGTATTGATCATAAATTTGAATTCTATAAAATTTTGCTTTCGAACGATGATTTTATTTTGAAATATCGTATGTTATTAAACGCTTATATTTCGACAAGTTTAACGAAAGCATTGAAATATCATAAACCGGTGCGCACGTATATGAGAGGGAGTGATTGGGAGCGGTTCAATATAAACCGGAACACCCAATACCCCACTTGTAGCAAAGAATTCTTTAACTAGATGGAGGTTTGTATGCGTGATTATAACTGGATCAAGCTGGGCGATGTAGATGTATCTTCAGATCGTAATGGAAAGCCCCATCTCGATGAAAATGGTAAGATAAAATCTATAACGGTTGATCAATGTAGTAGTATACAAGTGCGAATTGAATCAAAAATAAATCCAGAAACTAAAAAAACAGAATACTCCCTTTATATTTCAACCCTACCCTGGCAAATGGTCGGTATTGGTAAATTTATATCGGGCGAAAAAAGGGACTAGTCCATGACAAAATATAGAGCCATACACACTAAGATCTGGGATGATGGTGATTTCCGGCCCTTAACCCCACATGAAAAATTGCTCTTTATCTACTTACTTGCTAATGAGCGCACATCTGAATCGGGAATCTATCAAATAACCTATGAAAGAATGGCCTTTGATACGCACATATCGATTGGGAAGATTCAAGACATTATTAAAAGTGGGAAGTTCAAGAATATCACTTACGACGACCTCAACGCGACCGTATTTATTCACAATTTTCTAAAATATCATGGTGGAGGGAAGAAGGAGGTTCTTTTCAAATCACTCTATTACGATTATAAGTTCAACATGAAAACACCCCTATGGGAAAAATGGAAGGAAATATATTTGGGTTCTTATAGAAAGGCATTAGAATCACCGGATGAAATAACTAAAGAATCAACAGATCAACCTTCCCCTACTCCCCAAGCTAATCCCTATACCGATCCCCTAAATGCTAAACACACACCTATACCTAGGGAGGCTGATTCCGAGCAAAACACTCCCGAAATTCCGTATGAAAGGATGCTAGAGATTTTCAAAAATCACTATCGAATTAAAAATGGTGGAGATTATGCAAATGCTAATGAAGATTTAGATAAAGAAAATGCCAGGTTGATATATCATTGGTGCTATGAACAGAACCCGGATTTTCCCCTTGAGCTCTTTGATGAAAGGGTGCAAATATTAGTTTATGAGAAAGATATTAAAAACTTCTTTGCATTGTGGAAATTTTGGAATGGTAGTGGCAGTAGATACGAAGAATGAGAGGTATATATGAAATTGATGACCATTAATCAATTGTCAGAACTACTAAGTATCAGAATTAAGACAATCTATGACTGGACGCATAAGGGGGAGATCCCTTTTATCAAAGTGGGCCGGTTGCTGAGGTTCAACAATGATGATATTGAGAAGTGGTTGAGGGAACGGAAACACCCCCGGCCAGGCCGGAATTAGTAAAAACCTTGACTTATGGACCTACTCAGGTATAATAACCTGGTATTTAAAACTGGGAGGCGCTTATGAGAATATACCAGCGCCAAAATATATGGTATATCGATTACACCTCCCAAAATGGCAAGAGAATTCGGAAGCGGGTAGGCCATTCTAAGGATCAAGCCCGGCTGGCTCTTAAGGCAGTTGAAATTGATCTAGTGAAAGGCAAATACCTGGGAATTTCCGAACCAGAGAAAATGATCTTTGAAAAACTATGCGGAGAATACTTAACCTACGCCCGGACGAATAAGACTGCATCATCATTTCGCCGGGACCAGGTAAGTATTAACGCCTTGCTTAAAACCTTCGGTAATTGCCAGATCAAGGACATAACAGCCCATGATATCGATTACCACATAAATCAGCGCAAGGTTACTTTGAAAAACTCAACCGTCAATCGGGAAGTTGCCTGCATTAAGCATATGTTCAATAAGGCGGTTGAATGGGGGTATCTTTCCAATAATCCTTTAAAAACCGTTAAAAAGCTTAAGGAACCACCGGGAAGGGTACGTTACCTCAATGCTGAGGAGATTGAGCGTCTAATGGAACAATGCGCCGATCACATTAAGCCAATGGTGGTTATGGCCCTAAATACCGGCATGCGCAAGGGGGAGATCCTAAATCTGACATGGGGGGATGTGGATTTTAAGAACCGAATACTCCATATCCGGCAAACGAAGAACAATGAACATAAAACAATCCCCATTAACGATACCCTCCTCAACTGCCTGCAAGGATTAGGTCCTCAACTCGGCAATCAGTATGTATTTGCTAATCCCGAAGGCAAGCCATATACCGATGTTAAGACGGGTTTTAGCAGGGCAGTACAAAGGGCAGGGATAACCGATTTTCGGTTTCACGATCTGCGCCATACCTTTGCCTCCCGGTTGGTCATGGCCGGAACGGACCTAAGAACGGTCCAGGTTTTACTCGGCCATAAGGAGATAAAAATGACCATGCGGTATAGTCATTTATCCGATACGCACCTCCGGGAAGCGGTAAAAAGGCTCGAAAATGGCACAAATCCGGCACAAGAGGAAAACGAAAAATCGGTGACCTCCGCAAAGGTAGGATAGTTCTATTGCCCCTGTAGCTCAGTTGGATAGAGCGGCGGTTTCCTAAACCGCAGGCCACCCGTTCGAATCGGGTCAGGGGTGTTTTATGCAGATGACGGATAGCGGATGGCAGTTAAAAGATGAAAGAGTACAGATAAAAGATGGCAAATAGCAAATAGTTAAAGACAAACAGAAAAAAATAAAGGAGATTTATGAGAAATATCGAGCGTGGGCACGTTACCGAAGATGAATTCCGGTCTTTGATGCAGAAGGCCATCAAGTATATTGTTAAGCACCGCGAAAACGTGATCTGGGGCGCGGCGACGGCCATTCTTGGCGGCGCGGCGCTGATCTATTTTTTATCGCGCAACGAACCGCAGAAACCGGAAGCCGACCTGATGCATATCCAGGCCGTAAGCCTGATCGGAATGGGCCGGATGGCCGATGCCCAGAACATGCTCCTCCAACTATCGGAAAAACACGCGAACACCCGACCCGGAAAACTGAGCCTTTATTATCTGGGCGTCATCGATTACCACGCCGGTAAGTATGACGAAGCCCTGAACTATTTCACCCGCTACCTGGGCAAGGACAAGGGCGACTATCTGCTTAACGGTTCGGCCCTGTACGCCGCGGGCTGCGCGTCCGAAGGGATAAAGGAGTACGAGAAGGCTCTCGGATATTACCAAAAGGTTGCCGCGAATAAAACATCACCTTTTTATCACCTGGCCCTGCTGGCCCTGGGCCGGATGGACGGCATGCTGGGCAACAAGGAAAAAGCCAGGGAAACATTAAAAGCATTATTGGAACTGAATCCAACCCAGGATATCGCCAACGACGCCAAATTCTACATCGGTTACTTTAATTAAACAAACCGATTGATTACGGTGATAAAGATAATTCACCGGTTCAATAGCGGTCATCCGTCATCTCCGATCTGATATCCGTGTCCAATCTGTCCGTCGCACTTTTCTGGCATTTCCACCAACCGCCCTACGCGCGTCCCGGCGACAACGTGCTGCCCCTGCCCTGGGTCCGGCTGCACGCCCTAAAGGACTACCTGGACATGCTCCGGCACGTGCGAAAATTTCCGGAATTGCGGATGACGTTCAACTTCACGCCCTCCCTGCTTATGCAGCTTAAGGGCTACCAGGAAGGACGGTTGACCGACCGGCAGTACGTTCTTTTCCAGAAGAAGGCCGAAGATCTGACCGTCGAGGAGCGCGTTGAAATTCTGAAGGATTTTTTTCTGGCCAACTGGGACCGGATGATCGAACCCTACCCCCGTTATTTTTCCCTGCTTCTGAAACGGGGCAAGATCATCGTCGACGAGGAGCTGCCGGCGATTGCCCGGGAATTCACGGCGGAGGAGATGCGGGATCTGCAGATCTGGGCGAACCTGGTCTGGATTGATCCCTTATTCCGGGGCGAGGTCCGCGAGCTTTTTGAGCGGGGCAAGAATTTCCGGGAAGCGGACAAGGAAGCCGTCACCCGGCTCACCGCGCGGATATTCCAGGACACGATCGCCGAATACCGGGCCGCTCAGGAAGCCGGTCAGATTGAATTGACCACATCGGCCCTTTATCATCCCATCCTGCCGCTTCTGATCAACAGCGATCTCGCCCGGGAGTCCAATCCGAACCTGGAAATTCCATTTCAATTTCGTCATCCGGAGGACGCGGTCCGTCAGGTTGAGGAGGGGATCCGGTGTTTTGAATCATTCTTCGGCGTCCGGCCCAAAGGTTTATGGCCTTCCGAGGGCAGCGTGTGTCCGGAACTGGCGGAGATCCTGCCGGCCCAGGGTATCGAGTGGATCGCCACCGATGAGGAAATTCTGGCCCGCAGCATCAAGATTTCCTTCCGTCGGGACGAAAACGGGATACCCAACCATCCGGAAAAACTCTATAAACCCTGGCGCATGGGCGGTCTCAAGATTATTTTCCGCGACCACGAACTCTCCGATTTAATCGGCTTCACCTACAACGCCTGGGATCCGGCCGAAGCGGCGGCGGATCTGTTGGACCGGATCAAGCATATCCGGGATCTCCTGCCCGACGGCGACCGGTTCCTCCTGCCGATTATTCTCGACGGCGAGAATGCCTGGGAATACTATGCGCAGGACGGTTCCGAGTTCCTTGACCGGTTTTACGCCGGCCTTCTAACCGAGCGGCTTCCGACCACGACCGTCTCCCAATTCCTGGCCGAGAACGAGGTGAAGGATACCCTGCAAACCATATTCCCCGGGTCCTGGATCGGCGCCAACTTTAATATCTGGATCGGCAAGCCCGAAGACCACCGGGCCTGGTTGATCGTCAAGCAAATCCGGGACTGGCTGACCGAGAAAAAAATCGAGGATCCCGAGGTCTGGGACAAGCTCTACGTCCTGGAGGGCAGCGACTGGTACTGGTGGTTCGGCGACGATTATTCCAGCCTGACGACCGAGGTTTTCGACGAACTGTTCCGTCAGAACGCAATCTGGATCTATCAGCGTATCGGCGAAGACCCGCCGCCCGAACTCTTCGCGCCTTTGAACCGGCGGGACGAGGTCATGGCCAGCCCCCCGATCGACCGGATGACCCCGGTTATCGACGGTCGGGTTACGAATTTTTTCGAGTGGTACAACGCCGGATACGTCGATATCAAGCGGATCGGCGGGACCATGCACCGTTTCGCCGGTCTTTTTGCCGGAATCTATTTCGGTTTCGACGAGCAGAACCTTTATATCCGTTTCGATATCATTAACCACGACATTCTTTCCTATAAGTATGAGCTTAAGTTCTATAAACCCGCGGTCCGGGACCTGACCCTGGAGGTTAAAGACGGCGTGGACTGCCGGTTTGGGACCATCGCCGAGGCCGCAATTCCCCGCAGCCTGGTCGACTGCGTCGAGGATGGAACCGTTGAGTTCGTCGTCCGCGCGCATAAAGACGGCGTGGAGGTCGACCGCACGCCGCTCCTTCGTTTTTCCACGCTTCTGAAGGACGCGGCGCTGCATAACTGGACAGTTTGAGAACCGATCAGAATACCAGCGGACCAGAATTGCGGGATATCAGCAATTAAAAAATTCAGAATATCAGGATACAAGGAAAAAATTAATGCACCGCCGCGAAGGGTTAACCGGTAAAAGGCTGCTGTTAATGGGCAGTAAATCGTTCCGGGCCAAACGCCTGCCCGCCGTAGTCATCGAAAAAATCGACGAAGCGATAGACCGGAAGATGACGATCATCGTCGGCGAAGCGCCGGGCGCGAACCAATTGTATCAGGATTACCTGAAATCCCGAAGTTACGCTAAAGTTATCGTCGGTCATGCCAAGAGCATACGCTATAATGCCGGCAACTGGCCGACCGTGCCTTACGGAAGCGACGTGCACGAACGGGAAACGAACATGATCGGAGACTGCGATTCGGCGATCACCATCTGGGGCGACGCGAGCGGCGTCATCGCCGAGAACCTGGAACTGCTGAAACGCCGGGGCATACCGACATTTCTATACGAATACTCCAGCAAAACCGGCCGGGCAAAATCCGGTTGGCTCGACCCGAAGCGGGTCTACGACCATTATTATTACTGGAAAGAATTCATGAGGGCGGGTAAAAGGAAGGAAGCAAACCGTTAGAACAATCGCCCGGACGTCGATAAATGAAGCGGACGGTGGATATAACCCACCGTCCGCTTTTCACTAAGGGAACGATCGTTTACGGAATTTATTCCGTGATGATCAGTTTTTCGACCGATCGCTCCTCGCCCGCGTTCAGCGCGCAGAAATATACGCCGCTGGCAACGCGGTCGCCGTTCGCGTTCACGCCGTTCCAAACCACGCTGTGCGCGCCCGGTGATTGCGGTGTGCAGACGAGCTGCTGCACCAGCCGGCCCTGGATGTCGTAGATCGCGAGGAAGACCCGCGCTGCGTTCGTCAACTGGTAGCTGAACGCGGTCCGGCCCGAAGAAGGATTGGGCTGGACGTTGAGTTTAATCCGGATCGGGCTCGACGCTTGCTCTTCCGCTCCGACCCCTAAACTCCAGCGGGCCATGCCGCTGCCGTCGGTTCCGACAAACAGGTAGTTGGTGGCATTGATGCCCAGGGAGGTGGTGTTGAGATTCGTTAGACCCGTATTTATCGCGACCCAACCGCCGCCGCCGGTCGTGCTCTTATATACGCCGGTATTGGTCGCCGCGTAAATCTCGTTTTCGTTGGTCGGGTTGATCAGGACCGCGCAAACGTTCGTGCATCCGGTGTTGGTCCAGCTCGCGCCGGCATTGGTCGACTTGAAGACGCCCGACGAGGAACCGGCGAAGAGGGTGTTGGCTTTAGTGGAACCGATCGCGATGTCGTTGACGGTTCCGGTCAACCCGGTCGAGGACAAAGCCCAGGTATTGCCGGCATCCGTGCTTTTGTACATGCCCGTGTAGCCGCCCGCGTAAACCACGTTCGAATTCGTACGGTCGACCGCGATCGCGTAGCACATGCTGTAAGTCGTCGAAAGCGTGTCGCGCTGCCACGTGACGCCGCCGTCCGTGGATTTGGAAACGGTCATGACGTAGGTGGAAACGCCGTCATAGACGTACCCGCCGCTGTAAACCACCGAACTGTTGTTGGGATCTAAAACCAGAGCGCCGCCATCAGTATGATAGCTGTCCAGCGCTGCTGACCAGACGGACCCGCCGTCTGTGCTCTTATAGAGCTCGGCGTTTCCTCAGCCCGATCCTTCCAACCCGTAAAGATTGTTCGGATTGGTCCGGTCCACCGCGAATTCGCAGATGTTGCCGCACGAAACCGGCGTGGGCAGAAGGGTCCAGCTCGATCCGTTGTTGGTCGTCTTGTAGATGCCGACTTCCTTAAAGGAGGTGTAGATCGTGGAGCGGGAAGAGGGCGCTATGCTGAAACTGCCGATCGAGCCGATATTAAGGTTATTATTGGAATCGAACCAGTTCGTGCCGCCGTTGGTGGTTTTAAAAATTCCTTTAGTGTTTCCGTAGAAAGTAAGCACGGCATTGGACTGGCTCATGGCGATGGAGTAGGGGTTTATCCCCTGAAATCCGGTGGACGCGGAAAACCAGGTAACCCCGGCATCGGTTGTTTTGTAAATGTCGCTATAACCGCCGGCATAACAAACATTGGGCGCCGCGGGACTGACGGCCATTCCGTAGTTGTAATAGTGAGTGTTCGTCTGGGTCCAGGTCGCCCCGGCGTCGGTTGAACGATAGATGCCCGACCAGGCGCCGGCATAGACGATGTTCGGATTCGTCGGATGGACCATGATGGAATTGATGTAGTAAGCCGAGGCCGGGATACTCGAGGAGACGAGAGCCCAACCGGTACCGCCGTTCGTGGATTTATAAATAAGCGGTACGTAAGTGCTGTTGTAGTAAGAATAGCCGCAGACATAAACGGTGTTGGGATTGGCCCGGTCGATCGCTATGCCGTAACCGTAACCGGCGCTGTCATACATATAAGTGTTCGCCCAACTGACGCCGCTGTCCGTGCTCTTCATAAAGGATAAGCGCCAATTAGTGTTGTCATATGCGTAACCGGCGGCGTAGATCGTCGACGGCGTTAAGGGATTGACGACCATGCCGTAGGGTTGCGTGTTGGCGACGTAAGTGCTGCTCCAGTTTGCTCCGCCGTTGGTGGAACGGTAAAAATAGGATCCGCTTCCAATGTATACTTTATCGTGGTTCGTGGGATCGACGGCGCCGCAATACGCGTAGCCGCTGACCGAACCGATCGTGGTCCACGACGTTCCGCCGTTGGTGGATTTGGCGATCTGGGCGGGATAGGTGTAAGAAGCGATATAAACGATGTTATCGTTGCTGAACGATAACATCACCGGCCGGATATTGCCTCCATACGGGCCGATCGCTTCCCATGCCGCCGATCCTGCCGTTACTGATACCAGCAGAACCAGGACTAAATATTTTAATTTCACTACGCACCTCCTTATCGAGTAATTGACACTATGATCACTTACCGCTTTTTTTATTATCGACCTCCTTATTTTTTCATTTATCGTGATTTATAATTCTATCAATGAACAAAAAGTCAGGCATGTTGACAACCCGCGTTAATTTGATTATAATCCTCCGCCTTTTCGTACATTTTTTGCTATAAGCCATACGCAATAAGCCGTGAAGCTAAGTTTCACTTGCCGAGATGGCGGAACTGGCAGTAAGCGCAGGACTTCGGAACGTCCCGAGGTCCTATCGAGGGGAAAATCCCATTTTGCAGTCCGCCGGGATGTGCGTTAAATTTCGTAGATGCATAGGTTAACATTGGACACGCCGAGATGGCGGAACTGGCAGACGCGGCGGACTCAAAATCCGCAACGCTGAAAGGCGCGTGGGGGTTCGACTCCCCCTCTCGGCACTCTCCCTCTGAAGGGGGCGTACCCCCTTCTCTCCAAAAAGTTCTGCGATACTTTTTGGAGGCCACTAATCCCCCCAGTCGTCGGTCAGCAAGCGTTGGTCCTTAACCCGGCGCTGGATCATCGACCGGTTCACTCTTTGTCGGACAGGGCTTTTCACCGGCACTCTCCCCCTAAGGGGGAAATCCCCCTTATATCCAAAAAGTTTATACGACAATACTTTTTGGATGCCTTTGATCCCCCTGGCGCATGATCAGTAGTGTATCTGTTTTTCATAAAAGTCATCGCCATAATCTAGAACTCTTACCCCAATTCCAAAAAGTTCTGCGATACTTTTTGGAGGCCACTAATCCCCCCGGTCGTCGTAAATTCATTGGATATCCTTCATTTAGCAATTATTTTCCCTGATGAGACAAATCCCGATACCCGGAAGCGGTAGAAATATATTCCGGGCGTTATATGCTGGCCCTGGTCATCGCGACCATCCCAGGCGAGGGATTCTTCTTTATTCGCGATCAGCGTGCCGGTCAATTTATTTATCCGACGCCCGACCGGATCAAAGATATCTATCGAATACGAGCCGGATGCCGGTGAATTGAAGATGAACCGGACCTGGCGGATAAAAGGATTAGGCGTGGTTCTCACGGTTACCGGTTGGGGCCCAGGGTCACCGCTATTTTCATCCACTCCGATCATTTGCGAGACTTTAATTGTACCCGACTGCCAGACATATTTTGTCTCCGCGTCCGGTTGCACGACCGTATCCTGAATAAAAGTAACAATGGAGCAGTAATTATAACGCCATGTCGGTTGGATGGTAAAAGGCTGGGTATATGTTACCGAATCTCCAGGGAGAATCGTTATCATCTGCCCGTTTGGTCCCGGGATGTAGTCTTTGGCGACATGGTTATGCCAGTTTTTTCCGGATACGTCAACATGATATATGCTGTCTTCAACGACGACGAACATCACTTTGCCCCGGATCGCCGCGGTGGAATCGTTGCGGTATTTTGCCGAGACGGTGCCCGTGCCCCGGAAGTTATTGTATGAGCCAGTCATGGTTATTCTCGCCGGCGACGGCTGGTTCATCCGGCTGACGATCGTATCCTCCCAGAGCCAATACCAAATACCAGTGTGGCGGTGGCCGTCAATGTACAGTTCGGGAAAATATTTGGTTCCGGGATAGAAGGCCCAACGCTGTTCCGCTTCGGCGTTATAGAGTGTGTCGCCGAAGTTGGCGTGCATTTCGATGGCTACGATCCGGCCAGGGTATTTTAAAACCAGTGAATCCAGCTTCCAGCTGGATGGTCCGCATGTGGTTCAGCTGCTCTTGTACGTTTCCTCGCAGACTACAATGCGGGTGGCCGCGAAAGAAACCGAAACCGATAATAGAAACCAAAATATACCCAAACCCAACCGACTTTTATATTTCATGACTATTTCCTTTCATTATCATTCCCCAACGATAATAAAGCACTATTAGAAACCCTAATATATTATAATCAGGATGATGTATCTCCGGCGGGAGAGGGTAGAGGATTAAGCCTGTAAGAGAGCGGATTTGGGGTGTCTTTAAGGGATTTTATCAAAAATGTTATATTTTCGTGTGTTTTTTAAGCGGATTGTTTAAGATGATAATGTTTAACCGTTAGCCGGACGGGTCGGGGAGAGCAGTGGAAGAAGGTGAAGAAAGGCGCTGTCGACACCCCTCGGAGCCGGGTATAATTAAGAGCGTTTTTTCGAGAATCTCTGTACCGTCCCTGATATTACCATTCGCCCGGCAGCGATCAGCGTAATTGATGGCCGCAGCTTCAAGCTGGGCGAGGATCCGGTTTCGGATGTCGTCGCTCCAGGGATCGAATAGCCGGCGGAACGGTTCGCCGCGAAACAGCTGGAAGGCGTTTTGGTATTCGCGGTTTGCATAGGCCCATTCCCCGGCCCGATCCAGGTTTTGGGCGAGCGACAAGGATTCTTGGAAAATATTATAGTCGCTGATCGTAGTTCCCGCGTAATGGATGACGTTCCGCCGAACGTAAAGGTTTTGAGGCGGGATTTGGAGCCGGTACCGCAGGCGCCGCAGGAGATGGTAAAGATTATTTTTCGGGGCTCGGGTCCGGGGCCAGAAATTAGTAAGGCAATCTTGAACTTCCAAACGGGCATTCCGGGCAGTCAGGAGGTGGATCAAGAAGGCCGCGTCTTTGGGCCGCAATCTAATTTTCATCGGTTTGTCTTCCCGAAAAATGTTAATGGTGCCCAATAAGTCGAGACGGATGTTGGGCAAGTCCTTGTTGAATAAGGGTAGATCCAGAATGGGTCGGGGTAAGCGGGTCGGTCTTGCTTTTTTTTGCAGTTTGATCACGATTTCGGGCGCGAGCAGACAGTAACGGTGAAAGATACCGAGTAAACCACGGCTTTCCGCGAATCGGTAGACCTCGTTATAATCGCCGGAGCGTCCGGTCTGACCGGCCTTTAATAAATTAAGAAGGAGCTTGATCGGGGGAAAGGAAAGGCACTTATCCGAGATCCGGGTTTCCCCGGCAAAAATAGCGTGGATATAATAATCCCTTTTAACCTTTCGCCGAGCCAGGAGCGGCATGATTTTTTTAATGACTTTGATCGCCTCCCTTTTGAATCCGAGCGCGGAATATACGCAGGCCTGGACTATGATCGAGGCCTGCAGGATATTTAAAAAACCTTCGCGCCGGGCGCGCGCGAGGGCCTGTTGGTTGAGTTCCTGCGCGCGCTCAAGGTTGCCGGCGCCGATTTCACAGTAGGCTCGGGTTACGTAGTAAAGCGGCCGGTATTTTTCATCGATGTTCGTCAATTTTTTTATCATACTCCGTGCGGAATGGTATTCGCCGTTGATCGCGGAATAAACCGCGTGGCTAATCCGGTCTTCATCGCTGATCTTCGGTTTATACCGGTTCCATGCTTTTTCTAATACCGTTTTTGCTTTACGGTAATAACCTAAACTCGAATAAAGCTGGCTCAACTTTATCGCGAGATCGTACTGCTTGAGGCTTTTGATCAGATTCTCGCACTGACGCGCGCAAACCAGGGCTTCCTCGGTCCTAAGCATATCCGCTAGATACCGGCCCCGGTAGTAAGTCAGCCGGAACCGTAAGTACCGGTTGAGCCTTCCCGGCGTTGCGCGGACCAGATGGTTGATCAGGTCAAGCCCTTTTTCAGGGTGTTCCAGCCAGGACAAAGCGCTGGCTTCCACGAAACCCGCCTGGAGCATGGAATAATAGTATTTTTTCCTTTCCAGGCATTGGCGGACCCGGCGGGCGCGTCGGTAAAAAACGGGCATGGTTTCAATATTGCGCATAGCATCGAGCTTCTGCAAACGGTGCCTTATATTGAGAAAGCGGTCGGGGATTTTCTCCAGCAGTTTAAGATCCGGGCAAACCTTCATCCGGTTTAGAAGGCGCGCCGCGTCCGAAAAAGCTTCCAGTTGATCGGCCGCCTGGCGCGCCTTCTGCAATATCTGCCGGCTCTCGATCGGAATCGCGAGTTCGTCGGGAGGCCGGTTCATCGGATTGTCGAGAAAACCGTAATCCCGCCATACCCTACGGATGGTGGCCAGGCAGACATTAACGCCGTCGCGCCGCAGTTTTTTTTGGGCGCTTTCCAGCGTGATGCCGGGTTCCTGCTCTTTCCGGAGATAAATTTTTTCTTCAATGGCGGCGGGCAGCCGGTTGTGCGGCCGCTGGTAGGTGCTTGCAACGGTATAATCGCCGCGCCCATTTTTTCGGTAGCGCTTAAGCCAGCGTTGGAGAGTCACGGGGTGGATTTTATATTTTTTTGCGACCCGATCTCCGGGTTTGCCGGTGCCGATTTCGTTCAGCGCTTTGATTATAATATCCAATGGTTTCGTCATATAACAATCCGCTTAAAAATTATACTTATTATTTATACTCTCGTCAAGATAATGTTTGTTGACAATTATATTAAGAAGCTTATAATCCATTAAAAGGAGTGGCTATGATATTATTCTTCGCGATATTTTCAGCAACTGCGGTTCTTGATTTCAATCATCCCGCGATCCTCCATGAGGTGGAATCGGTGTTGACGGAAAGGGGAATAACGCTATCCGCCATTATTGACGGACGTTACGTATCCGATATTACCGAGACCGACCTGGCTGCGATTAACGGCTACATCATTGAAAATCATCCCGATGAAAATCCAGGTTGGAGAAAGGCCCGTTTTTACCTGACCGTTGAAATCGATAAAATCAATCCCACACAAAGCGAACTGATGATTGAGGCGGTCTTTGAACGGTATGGCGTGCCCAATGCCTATCTCTCGATACCGGACGAATGGATAAAAGTTTCATCCAACGGCGTTTTGGAAAAGGAGTTGTTGACTGCCATCAAGCGCCGATTGTCAAACAAGTTCGGAGATGGAAAATGAAAATATTAATAATTCTACTCATTACTGCGTTTTTATTCGCCGATCCGCCCTGGTCGACGAACCTTAAGGTCAGCCAGGATGCGGGGACGGGCAATCAAAATGAGACGACGATGGGAATTTTTGGCGGCAACCAGATTTGCGGAGGGTGGAACGACAGCCGACAAACGACTTATCATGTCGGCTTCGCGCGTTCGACCAACGGCGGCACTTCGTTCGCCGAGACCCTGATGATCGAACCCACATATCCCGGCGACTGCGACCCGTGCATGGTCGTGAACGATTCCGGTCATATTTATTATTTTTGGCTTTCCTACAATCCCAATACCACGGTCGGCGACATTTATTTTACCAAGTCAACCAACTGGGGACAATCGTGGGGTCCGATGAATTGCGTCACGCCCGGCACGTCCAATACCCTGGACGATAAACCGTGGGCGGTTATCGATAAGAATAATATTTTCGTAAGCTGGTACGACTACGGCGGTTCCGGCGGCCTGCGCTTTAAAAGGTCGACCAATCTTGGCCAGACCTGGATGTCGCCCATAACGATCGGTACCGGCGGGAATGGCACGATGTGCGTGCGGGGCACGGATTCCATGCTCTACGTGGGGTGGGGTTACCAGGACCTAAGGTTCAACCGGTCCACGAACATGGGGACGAGCTGGCTGGGCCAGGCGACCATAATCACCTGTCCCTGGAGCCCGCCGTCCACGCCTTACCGGATCAACAATATCCCATGTTATAAGTCGAACAACGCCAAAGACGTCATATACGTGGTTTTTTCCGATTCCCGATGGGCCAGCGGTCAGCTCGATGTGTCTTTTTCAAAATCGACCAATCAGGGCGTGACCTGGTCAACCCCGGTCAAGATCAATGATACCCCAGGCGGCGATACGACCTTGCAGTTCTACCCTTACATGGCCATCGATCCCAACGACAACATCCATGCGGTTTGGCACGACACGCGAGGCGGGAGCAGTTCATACGTTGCCTTTTACTACTCGTACTCCACGGATCGCGGGACGACTTGGCATTCAAACCAGCGCGTTTCCGACAACCGTTATTTAACCGGCACCTTTATCGGCGACTATACCGCCTGTGCGGTGGACGTTAACTTCGTTTATGCTTTGTGGAGCGATTGCCGCAACGGCAGCGGAAATCCTGATATCTATTTTTCCAAGGCCGTCAATCCGGTCGGGATCAAGGAACAGGAGTTAATATCCGTAAAAGGTTCGAATATTTATCTGGAATTTCCCAATCCCTTCACCAAAGTGGCGAAGATAAAATTCCACCCGTCGGACGCGGAGCTTAGTATTTACCAGGCCGACGGCAGGAAAATAACCAGAGTAATCAACCCGGGTATCTATTTCGTAGTCCTGCGCAAGGGCAGCGAAACGATCAGTAAAAAAATGATCGTGATCGATTAGGGAAAAAAAGCCGGCGGTTGAGCGCGGACGATTTACGATACGCTCAATTAGAATTAGAATCAATCAAAACGGGGCGGATGAACCGCCCCGTTTTGATTGATAAATCCGTCCGATTTACGGGTAGATCGAACCGCTGGTGTTGTTGTGGAACGTGTTGTGGGCGAGCAGGGAGTCGCGGTCGGGGTATTGCGAACCGCTTTCGTAGATCCCATAGGCGCTGCTGAAGCCGATCGAATCGCCTTCGATGACCGGGAGGCAGTCGGCGATATAGATGTTTCCGTATCCGCTGTATCCGCCGTACCGGACATTACAGTCCCGGAAGGTGCACTGGCCGTTGATCGAATTGTCGTAGAAGGAAACGCCGTCCCAATCGCCCGGCGAAGGGGTGGAGACGTAACTGGTGAACGTGATCCGGCCGGTCGAGCCGTCGGCGACCAATCCGCCGGGTTCGGACCACCCGACGTAGAACTCAACGTAGTTCTGGAATTTGAGCGTGGTGCCCGGCGCAATGGTCAAGACCGGGTTGTTCGCGTTGTTGCCGATCGAAATGTCGTCTGCAACAACGTAGGGCACTCCGGGGTTCACCCAGGTGCCGGTGGCGGTGACCGAACCGCCCTGGACAAATATTGCGTTGGGGTTGTTCGAGGTGTAGGTATTGCCGGTGCCCATCGTCCTCAAATAATCCGGATAAATATCGACCGCGTAGCCGCTGCAGTTGGCGACGGTGTTCCCGGTGAAAGAATCGAACGCGCTCGCGGAATTTACGACCACGCCGGTATTCCCGCTGTACCGGATCGCGGAGTTGTTGATCTTGGCGTGCAGGAAACTATAGACATAGAACGCGCCCTGAGTCGCCTGGTAGCCGGCGTATTCAATGGTGCAGTACTCGAAGCTGGAGGTGGAGATAGTCAGACCGTAAAGGCTGATGCCGTCGTAATCGCCGGCCGCCGGCGTCGAAACGTTGGATGTGAAGATGATCGGTAGCGCCGATGTGCCGTTGGCGATGATCGCACCGGCCGATGTCCAGCCGGCGTAGAGCTCGGTCTGGGGCTCGAATTTAACAATGCAACCGGGAAGGATCGTGAGGGTGGCATTGTTTTCCACGGAAATATCATCATCGATAATATGAGGATTGGCCGTGGGAGACCAGGTTTCGTCCGCGGTGATTGATCCGCTGTGGTGGGTGGGACCCGACGTCACGACCAGGGCCGCCGTGCCTTCAATATCGCCGGACGCGGCCGTGATCGTGCAGGAACCGGTCGCGACACCGGTCGCCAAGCCGTCGTCATCGACGGTCGCGGTCGCCGTGCTCGAGGACGACCAGGTGAAAGTAACGTCGCTGATCACACCTCCGTCCGCGTCGTAAGCGGTTGCCGTGAACTGGGCGGTCAGCCCGATCCCCGTCGTATCCGCCGCGGGCGTAACGGTGATGGTCGTGATTTCGGAACCCGGACATCCCAAGAAAAGGATGACCGCTAATACTCCGAGTAGTGCTAATTTCTTCATGCATAACCTCCTTTGGTTATTTTTCGTATATGATAATTTTGTTTATTATTGATAAAGGATAAAAATTTAAAACAACTTATCTGCCAATCAGTCTATTATACACCATATATTTAAGAAGTCAAGTGATTTTTATCATATTCAGGCTTGACACGGGCTTTGCTCTCATTATCATATTTGGCCGCGCTTACCGGTTCGGTTTTTCGGCGAATTTGTTAATTTTTATGCTGACCAGAAAATAACGGAGGTTGCATGGGCAAAAGCGATTTTCATATCCATTACGTGTCAACTCTGGACGAGGCGGCCGAGCTGATCAACGACCATGATGAGTTCTGGGTATGCAACTGCGGCTGCCGCGAGGCGCGGGAAAAGTGCGCGCGCTCCCGGATCGACGTCTGCCTTTTCTTCCAGGGCGAGGGCGGGTTTAGCGGCTCCGGCCACCGGAAAATAACGCGCGCCCAGGCGGATCGGATATTGAAAGAGGCGATCGACAAGAAACTGGTCGCCCGCCCATTCCGCAACGATAAAAAACGGGACGAGATCGACGGCATATGTTTCTGCTGCGACGACTGCTGCGCATATTTTCTGGATCCGGAAGAGGAGTGCGACAAAGGCAAGTTCGTAGAGCGCACCGACCTGGTCAACTGCGAAGCGTGCGGCGCCTGCGTCGAGTTGTGTTATTTTAAGGCCCGCAAGGTCGCAAAAGAACGGCTGCGAATTATCGCCGAGAAATGCTACGGCTGCGGCCTTTGCGTCGGTGCCTGCCCTAACGAATGCATCGAGATGGTACCGCGTTCCGGCAGTAAATAGAATTTTAACGAATCAAGGTTATTTTTAGGAAACGACCGCGGCCGCCGCAGTTCAAAGCCGCGAAATAAACGCCCGGCGCGGACGGAACTCCGCGGCCGTCTGTTCCATCCCAAACAACCGAATGGATGCCCTTACCAAACGCGCCTTGCGCGAGATTCTTTACCAACCGGCCGGTCGCGTCGTATATTCCCAACTCGACGTTTTCCCGATCCGAAGCAGTCTGAAAGCGAATATGAAAGCGGCGGCCGGGATCCGGCTGCGCGCAGAAAAGCGGTCCGATTTCCGATCCGCCCGCGTTGCTGACGACGCTCCCGCTGTGGATCGGAACCGCGAGTTTGGCCAGAACCGCGACCGCGGTCCGGATGACCTGGACCGCGAAAAACAGGTTATTGAATCCTTCGCTGCCGATCGAGTCGCCGACCGTGTGATAACCGGGGCAGAGGACCCGCTCGATACCGCCGGTCGAGACATAGCCCTGGCGCCAGAAACTCGCGTGGTCGGAGGAACCGCTGGTTCCCGTATAACGGACCTGCCGGATTTTCAGCTGGGTATAGGTGTCCGCGATCGCCGGGTAAAAAACGCACGCGAAGAGGCTGCAGCCGGGAACCGCGGTCGTATAGCGGAGGCGCATGATGTCGCTGTCCGGCTCCGTGACATAGCCGATCATATCGTTACAGAGCGCGCCGAATATCGTGTCGCCCTGGCTCCGCGCCCAGGCGGCCAGGCTGTCGCTGCCGATCAATCCCTGTTCCTCGGCGTTGAATCCGCAGAACCGGATCGTGTTCTCAAAGTTGAAATCCTTCATTACCCGGGCCGCCTCGAGCATCGCGGTCGTGCCGGAGGCGTTGTCGTCCGCGCCCGGCGCGGCGCCGCTGGACGGGACATCGTCGAAATGACCGCCAATCAGGCAATAACGTTGCAGGTTTGGGTACAATTTTCCTTTTTCAATACCGACGACGTTGGGGCCGTAGACCGCGGAAAAGTTAGCGGTGTATACGCTGTCGCAGCCATAGGCGATCAGGCGGTCGCGGATCCAGTTGACGCAGGCGACCCGGTTCGAATCGCTGGTCGCGTAGCGGGTGTAGAAACGCTGAAGGCGCAGGACCGAATTCAGGATGGAGTCCGGGTTGACGGCGTTCAGCATTTTTTGGATCAGGGTGTCGGGCGCAAACGGAGCGTAATCATAAGCGGGCGCGGTTCCGTCAGATTTCCCAAGCGATCGGATATTCAAGCGCGCGAGCTCGACCGGCAATTCGTTCAACCCGGGAACCTGCTGTTCGGTCGTCCGCAACAGCACGCATGCTTCGAATGCATCAAGCCGGGTTCCGTACTGATTGAGATCTAAAACCGAACCGCCGATCGGGAAGACCAGCAGGTATAGTTTTCCCCGCGGGTCCGGATCGAGGATCGAATAGGGGCTTCGGGTAAGCGCGAGGTGTTTCAGTTCGTTATCATCGGCGATGATCAGAGCCTGGTCATCGATCAATTCGATGACGCAAAGGCCACCGGACGACCGGGCATCCAGTCGAACTAGATATTCCCGACCCCCGGCATGGCCAAACACCAAAAGGATAAATATGAATAAAAATGTCCATTTCATGACCGCCTCCTTGTGATTCGCGGTGATACTTAATAACTCGGCTATTATAATAGTTATTGATGGATATGTCAAATGGTTTAATTCCGGTAAGATCCTTGACTTTTTAATAAGGCCATTTATAATCGATTAAGACAATTGTTATGGGCCGTTAATTGAAAAAAGGAGCAGCCGTGAAAAGTAAATTTGTCCAAGAACTGGGTCGAATGAGGGAATGAAGAAAAGATCCGTGGTCCTGTTCATATTATTCTTCCTCGGTTGCGAGAGACTGGTTTCCATCATTATTGAAGAAAATCACCTAACCCCCAAGAACTGGTACGTCCATCCGGATTCGGCATTAAATTCCGCGTCTTGGAAGGGAGGATTTTAAACATGATTCCCGGTTTTAATACCGCCCGTTTATCCGCTATCGCTCAGCGCACTCCGGCATCCCGGGACCGGTACGTTGATTTCCTGCGCGCTTTCAGCATCGGCGCGGTCGTGATCGGCCACTGGATTACCACCCTCGTCATTTACGAGCAAAATGGCATCCGGATCCGCAACGCGGTCGGCGTCATCCCCGGCATGTGGCTCGCGTCCTGGATTTTCCAGGTCATGCCCCTGTTCTTTTTCGTCGGCGGATTCTCGAACCTTTTAACCTACGATTCCTTGCGGCGCCGGGGTCAACCCCTCTCCGTCTTTTTCCGCACCCGCGCGATGCGTCTGTTCCGGCCGAGTTTTGTTTTTATCGCCATCTGGATCATCATCATCGGCATCGTTTCCCTATTCTTCCACTGGTGGGAACGTTACGCGCTGGGCGCGCTCCTGATCTTTGGTCCGCTGTGGTTTCTGGGGGTATATTCGTTCGTGATCTTCTGCGCGCCCGCGATGCTGGGTTTGCACCGCCGGTTCGGTTTATACGTGCCCATAACCCTGGCCGTTCTCGTCGTCCTGATCGACGTTTTATCTTTCGGATTCGGGATACCGCACATCCGTTTGTTCAACACCGCTTTTGTCTGGCTGCTCGTCCACCAGCTGGGATTTTTCTACGCGGACGGCTCGCTGCTGCGCCGGCCGCGGCTGGTTCCCGCGCTCATGGCCATGGCCGGGCTCGCCGGACTTATTTTGCTGACCAATTTCGTCGGTTATCCGCGGAGCATGGTCGGCACCGGATTCGACAGGATTTCCAACATGAGTCCGCCGACCGTGTGTATCGTCATGCTCGCGCTCTGGCAGATCGGCCTGGCCATGCTCCTGCGCGATCCGGTCAACCGCTGGCTCCAGCGCCGCCAATCCTGGATGGCGGTGATCTGGGCGAATTCAACGATCATGACCATATATCTCTGGCACCTGACCGCTTACGCGGCGGCCTATCTGATCTTCCTTCCGACCGGCTGGACCCGGTCGGCCGAGATCACCGCGGTCTGGTGGCTCCAGCGGCTGATCTGGATCACGATTCCATCGGCGATCCTGTTGTTTCTGATCGCGATCTTCAACCGCTTTGAACGCGTTCCCGGTTCGGAGACGGATTCCCGCGGCGGCAGTTCCCGGGACATAGAGGGAACCTTCCGAAAGGAGGTGTAAATTATGAACCAGACAATATACCAGGCGTTCTTAGTTTCGGCGCAAAAACACGCGGACCGGACCGCGGTTTTATACAAGCAGAATGGGAAATACAAACGGATGAGTTACCGGGAAATGTCCGGCGCGGTTGACGCGGTGGCCGCCGCGCTCCGGAAACTTGGGATCGGCCGGGGCGACAAGGTCGGAATTTTCTCGTACAACCGCCCCGAATGGGCAATCGCGGATCTCGCGATCATGAAACTGGGCGGGATCGTGGTGCCGGTTTATCACATGCCCGATCACATCCTGCCCGCGGCCAATGTGAAGTACATTTTGAACGACGCCCAGGTCAAACTGATCTTTGTCGAAACCCCCCAGCTTTTGTCAATCATCGAGCAGATCCGGGGGGAAGTGCCGAACCTGAAAAACGTAATTTTTTTCAGCGAAACTAAGGTGACCAGACCGGATTACCTCCAGTTTTCCAACTTATCCCGGAACGCCGCAACGACCGCGGAACCGGCCGCCGAAATTTCGATCGATGATATCGCCACCATTGTCTACACATCCGGAACCACGGGCGAGCCCAAAGGAGTCGTGCTCAGTCACAAGAACATCGTCACCGATGCCTTTCTCGCGATCGACAGGTACCACTTTATGCCCGAGGACGTCGTGATCTCCTACCTGCCGCTCGGCCACATGCTGGAGAGGACATGCGGCTATTACTCCGTCATTTTCGGAGGCGGCAGCATTGGTTACGCCCAGGACATGACCACGGTCCGGCAGGATGCCGAGGCAGTGCGGCCGACGATCCTGCTCGCGGTGCCCCGGGTCATCGAGAAGGTTTACAACGAGGCCGTAAAGAAGATCGAAGGCAGCTCTCCGTTCAAACGGGGGCTGGTCGCGGCCGCGATCAAAAACCTCAACGAGTACGCGAACCTCAAGTACCGGAAGCAACGCATCCCGCTCGGCCTCAAGCTCAGGCGCGCGATCTACAACAAGCTGGTCGCCGAAAAATTCCGGCAGCTGGGCGGCGGCCGGATACGGCTGATCGTGGTCGGCGGCGCGCCCCTCAACCGGCAGATCGCGAAGATCGTTTACATTTTCGGGTTCAACATCGTCGAGGGTTACGGCTTGACCGAGACCGCGCCGGTCGTCGCTTGCAATGCCATCGAGGACAACCGGCTTGGTACCGTGGGCAAACCGTTCCCGGGGATCGAGGTCAAGATCGGCGAGAATGACGAAATCCTGGTCCGGGGATCCAACGTGATGATCGGCTATCACAATAAACCGGAAGAGACCGCCAAGGTCATCGACGCCGAGGGGTGGCTGCATACCGGCGACCAGGGTAAATTCGACGCTGAAGGCAACCTCGTGATCACGGGCCGGCTCAAGGAACTGATCGTAACCTCGGGCGGCAAAAAGATCCCGCCCGCGGCGATCGAGGCCCGGATCTCGATCAGTCCTTTTATCGATCAGGTGGCGCTCAGCGGAGACAACCGGAGCTACCTGTCGGCGCTGATCGTTCCCGCGCGGCCGGCGTTGGAAAACTACGCGCGCGGCCAGGGCATCAAATATGAAACCTACAACGGGCTCCTGGAGCATGAAGCGACAATAAATTTGATAAAGAAGGAGATCGAACAGGCCTCGGTCGACCTGCCGTCCTATGAAAGAGTCAGGGTTTTCGCCCTGCTCGACGAGGGTTTCACGGTCGAAAACGGGCTCCTGACGCCGACCCTCAAAATGAAAAGGCGCCAGATCTCCGAGCGTTTCGCCGCGCTGCTGGACCGGATGTACGAAGAACACACGAAAGTCCAGAAATCGCGGATCATCGGATATTTATCCCATTAAAGAAAACCGCCGATTTTAATCCCCATTAGAGGACCTAGTTCGCTAACGGGATTTACAGATATAATGGATGGTGTTTGAAAATCAACGCCAAAGATAGTAAACGATCAGCAGGGCCAGGGAATTGATAAGGTAGTGCGCCAGGAGGCAGCCGGCGATATTATCGGTCCGGCGCCGGATTACGGCGAAGAATATTCCCGCGCAAAAAGCGCCCGCCAGGCCCAGGGTCCAATAAACCACGCCTAACAGGTTAAACCCGATCCGGAAATTATAGCTGACCACTTCGTAGGCCGGGATGATATGCCAGAACGCGAAAAACAGGCTGGAGATCCAGAGCGCCCGGGACGGTTTACCCCGGCGCTGGAGATAACCGTAGAATATGCCCCGGAAGAGCATTTCTTCAAAGAAGACGGTGCCCAGCGGAATCCGGAAAAGGACACGCGACCAGATGTTTAAGGCGGTGACCCCGTCAAGCCGGGGCGGGCTGATTTTCCAGCCGGTCCCGGGCAAGATTTTCAGGGCGATGATAAAAGGTATGATCACGGCGGCGGTAAAGGCCAGCCCCCAAAGAAGACCCGCCCCGAGTCCGCGGCGGGACCAGCCCATCTCCGCGTTGCTTAAGCGCAGGTATTTACGGGCCATGATCCAGATGCCCGCCAGGCACGCCAGGTTCAGGACGACATAGACCTTAGCGTGCAGAAGCGAAGGCAGAAAATTAACCAGGTTATTGTAGGCGCAGAGAAAGATCCCCAGCGCCAGACCGGCGCGGTTCGCCAATCCGTTATTACCCGGCGTTTCCATACGGTTACAGTTTAACGCGAGGGTTCGTAAAGTCAAGCGGTTGCCGGATCGATCTTGACCGCGGGGATAAAAAAAGGGCGCCGAATCGGCGCCCTTTTTGATCATTTTGATATGTTATCGCGTCCGCGTGATGAGTATGGACTCGTTGCGATCGCCGGCGTCGAGACGCAGGAAGTAGACGCCGGCGCCTAGGTTATCGTCCGGCCGCCAATCGAATGAGTACCGGCCCGGCGCTTTGGTCTCTTCAAGGAGCGTGGTCACGAGCCTTCCGCAGGCGTCAAAAAGTTTCAGGCTGACTTTGGCCCGGCGGGGTATCTGGTAATTGACCGTCGTATGGTTAAGGAACGGATTAGGCAGGGCGCGCAGGCGATCAAGACCGGTGCCGGGTTGGAGCGCGGTTCCATCGTCGATGCCGATGATCGGTGAAAGACCGCCGGTAACCGCGACCGCGAAGTTCGCCCGGGGATAAGTGACGCTCGCGCCCGTGACCCGGATCGTCCAAATGCCGCTGCGGGGTAAGTTGACGCGGATGATCTCCTCGACGTTCCGGGTATCGTACGCTCCGGGATTGGGGGTTGACACCCCGCCCGACATCTGGTTGCCCCGGTAAAAAGTACCCTGGGCGTTGGTGATCTGGAAATCAAGGTTGTTGACCAGGGCCGGGTTGGCGCCGATCGCGGCCGCCGTGTCCCACCAGACAAACGCCGCGCGCAGGGGCTGGGTCGTGTCGTTGACCTGGATCTGGAATTCCCGGTAGGCGCCGGTGGCGACACCCAGGGTGTCGTCCCAGAGCGCCAATCGGCGTTTGTCGCCGCTGAAATACAGCACGCTGTCCACGTCGACCCGTCCGAAACCGATGTTGGAGTCGGGTACTACGTACGAACCGACGTTGGGATCCGCGGAAACAATGAGCATCGCCCGGATGAGCACGGCGCTGATATAACTGAAGGAGTCGGCCGGGTTCGCGACCCCGGATGGATAGAATCCCTGCTTGAGATACTGGCGGATGAGGCCGGCCGAGGCGTTGCACGCCGGCGTCGCCATGCTCGTTCCGTCCAGAGATTTATAACCGGTGGTACCGGCGCCGTCGACGGACATGATACCCTGGCCGGGCGTGCACACCGTAGGTTTGATCCGAAGGTCAACGGTCGGTCCCCGGCTCGAGAAACTGGCGATCGCGTTGGAAGTGGTGCCGTTCTGGACCGCGCCGACCGCGATGATGTTTTTGGCGTTGGCCGGATGGTTTATCGACCGGTACGTGGGACCGCTGTTGCCGGCCGCGAAGATATCGCAGAAATCCTTGCGCTTCCAGAGCCAGGCGTCGGAGAAGGCGTCGCGGTCGGTATAGCCGGTACCGGTCCGGCCCCAGGACGCGGAATGCTGGCGGATCGGACCGACCAGCGCTTCGTTGTACATGATGTTATAAAGCGGCGCGAGGTCGGTACCCGTGACCAAACCGCCCGAGGCGTTCGCGATGTCCACGAAGTACAGGTAAGCCTTGTACGCGATGCCGTCGTTGGCGTTGGTGCCGCCGTTCACCGAGTCGTCGCCCGCAATCGTGCCCGCGACGTGACTGCCGTGGTAGGTTGCGCCCACGTCGCCGAAGGCCGCGCCGGTGAGCAGCAGGTAAGCGATGATCTTCCGGTGGTTGGCAAAATGTCCGGTGTCGGAGATCGGGATCCCCGCGTCCCGGAAGGCGTCATGACCGGTCGTGATGCCGGTATCGGAAAAGCCGAGTTTCATGTTCTGTCCGCGTACGCCCTTGCGCCAGACGCGGCGTCCGATGGAATCGACCGGCACCGAGGACTGCCAGCCGGTCTGGCATACCCATTGCGAATTCTGGTTCAAGACCACGTCCGGGTAGAACGGGACGAGCGCTAATACTTCCGGGATCCGGGCCAGGTCGGCGATCCGGGTCCGGTCGCATTCCACGTAAACAATTTTTCCGCATTCGGATTCGGAATGATCCAGCACCCGGGCGCCGGCTGCAGATAATTTACCCAGGACGGAGTTCAGGTCCGCGTCCGGGAAGATCTGGACATCGACAACGCCCAATCCAGACTTATCCACAAGGTCGGCATTTAATTTATACGCGGGCTGGTAAATACCGACCCAGCGGACAAAGGACAGGGATCGGACGCGGGTCGCCTGCGCGTCATCCATGACCGCGAGCAGCGCGTAATAAGGCCAATAGGCGTGGATTTTTACACCCAAAGTCTTTAGGTGCTCGATCCATTCCTGATAGATCGGGCCCGTGAACTGGATCAGGTAAGGACCGGCCATATCCCGGGCGTAAGAATCAATCTTTAGCCCGGCGGGCAGTTCCGGTTCACCATTCCGGGTATCGAAGGACAATCCATTCTCCAGGCCGATCCAGGTCGCCTGATTTTCCAGGTAAGGTGTTGTATAGCCGCCGGGTCTCTCCATGATATAATTGGCGGCGCACAAACCGTACGTGATAACAATTAACAGGAAATGTTTCATGATACCTCCTTATGGTTACAGTATATAACTGTGGAAAAGGGTGTCAAGGGTTAGAATAACGCGCGTCCCGCGGCCCTTGACAAAAAGGTCTTTTAGGTTATCTTTTGAAAAGATAGCGATATGTCACCGGACCAACTGATCCTGCAGACCAAAATCCAGGTTCCCCAACTCCGGGGCAAGATCCTGGCGCGCCGGCGGATTCTTGCCCCGCTCCTCGCGAACCGGGACAAAAAGCTGATCACGGTCTGCGCCGACGCGGGTTATGGAAAGACCACGCTTCTGGCTCAGTTCTGCGCCGAGCTCGATGAAGCGTTTGTTTATTACATCCTCGACCAATCGGACAATGACCTGGCGACCTTTATCAATTACATCCTTGAAGGCATGCAGAAATCATTTCCCGGGTTCGGAGACCGGACCCGCCAGGCGGTCCGTCAGACGCGCGACGTCAATATCGTCATGGGTACTCTGATCAACGAATTCGTGCAAAAAACCCCCGACGATTTCTACTTGATCCTCGACGATCACCATTACCTGGAACCGAATTTAGAAATTGCGCACGCGATTGAATACCTGGTCAAACACGCGCCGGCCAATCTCCACCTGATCATTGCCTCCCGGGCGACGGCGTCTCTGCGTCTGATCCATTATCTCGCGAAACAGGAATTATACCCGGTGGACCGGAACGCTCTGCGCTTCACTCTGAAGGAGATCCAGGCATTGCTCAAGGAGGTGTACGGTCTCAAAGTTCCGGACGTTGATATCGTCCGCATCGAGCGGCACACCGAAGGCTGGATCACGGGGATCCAACTGATCCTGCAAAAGATCCGGGACGCGGGCGGGGAGAAGATCGGCGAAACGCTTAACGGATACCTCTCCTCGGGCGAGGAGCTTTTTAATTATTTCGCGGAAGAAGTCTTCGAACACCAGCCCCGGGAGATTCAGGATTTCCTGATTAAAACCTCGATCCTGGATCTTCTGAATCCGGAAGTCGGCAACTACCTGCTTAAGATCCGGAAGGCCGGCGATTACCTTCGTTACCTGGAGACGGAGCACGTGTTCATCGCCCGCGTCGGGAACGATTTCCGCTACCATCCGATCTTTCAAGAGTTTCTGTCCAAGAAGCTGAAAGGATATTATCCCCAGACCGTCGTCCGTGCGCTCAATAACAACCTGGGCGATTACTACCGGGACGTTCAGGATTATTCTTCGGCGGTCAATCACTACCTGGCTGCGGAGAATTATGGACAGGCCGCCAAGGTTATCGAAAAGAATTATCATTACTGGCGCGCCACCGGTAATTTTACGACCTTCATCAATCTCGTAAAACGATTTCCCGAGTCGATAACGGTCCGGTTTCCGCATCTCCTGCTGCTCGCGGGCAAATACTACCTGTATTTGGGAAAGAACAGCGAGGTTCTGAAAATCGCCCGCAAACTCGTCGTCCGCTTCGGTAAGCAGAAAAACTACGAGGGCATCGCCCAGGCTCATTACCTGAACGGCTACGTCCACCTCCTGCAGATGAACCAGCACAAGGCCCTGTACTTCATGAACCGGGCTTACCGCCAGGCGGGCAAGATCAAGCCCAAAACCCGGCTTGAGATCCTGATCGCGCTGGGAATCATCTACCGGATCTACGACCGGTACGGAGAATCGGAGCGGGTTCTCGCCGCGGCCATGAAGCTTGCGAAAAAAACCCGGGATTCCAACGATGAAATTAACGTCCTTAAGAACTACGCGTATCTCTACTGGGCCATGTCTGATTACCAGCGGGCCGACGCGACCTTCAACGACATTTTCCGTAAATTCAGCGAAGACAAGATTCCCGTTGATTTCGGCAAGCTCTACACCGACGCCGCCTTCGTCGCTCTCTATAATCACAATCTGGAGAAGTCGCTGTATTATCTGGGGTGCGCGGAAAAAATCGCCGAGCAGTACAATGATCAGCGGACTTTAATGTACTGCATCTTCCACCGGGCCGATTTGCACAAGTATCAGGGCGAGAACCGGAAGGCGATCACCAACTTCGAACGGGTCCTGGAGATGAACCGGGAAATAAACGAAAGGTTCCTGGATTTTTACGGCCGGTTGTACCTGAGCAACATTCATATCCGGCTGGGGGAATTGCCCACGGCCCGGAATCTGCTGAATAAAGTCGATACCCGGCTCCTGCCCAAAGATTCGCCACAAATCAATATCGATTATTTTCTGGTCCGGGGCGCCCTGGAAAACGCGGAAGGCAATTGCGCCGAAGCGCGTTCGTTCCTGGACCGGGCGCGCTCGATGGCGGTCCGGATCGGCAACCGTTACCAGCGGATGGCGGCCGAATACGCGCTGGCCCGGTATTACCTGAAAACCGGCCGCGGTAAGGAAGCCCGGGATTATATGGACCGGGTCCTCGGCGAGGCCCAAAGGAACCGTTACGACGTTTTCCTGATTGACGAGGGGCGGTGGGACCTGAGCTTGATTGAGATCGCACTTAAACCCGGACCGAACCAAGGTTACCTGCTTAATATTCTGGACGAGATCAATACCGATTCCGCCCGGATCCTTCTCGCCCGGCTGCAGCTCAATAAAGGTATTTACGACTTCGCCTGCAATTTCTTTGGACCCCTGGAAATCAGGAACAGCCGGAATAAGACAATAACCCCGCACTGGCGGACCAAAAAGGGGAAGGCCCTGTTCGTATTTTTGATCATCAACCGGGCGAACGGATGCACCAAAGACCAGCTGATCGACGCCTTCTGGCCCGACAAGGATCTGCACGAAGCGGCGCACAGCCTGCAGGTGGAAATATCCTCGCTGCGCGGGTTTTTTAATGAATTGAGCAACACCGAAATCGAAAACCGGGAAATCATCAACTTTCGGAACCAGAAGTACAACCTTGACCCGCGATTTCTGGTGCGAACCGATGTCCAGGAGTTCGACGATCTGGTGCGGCTAGCCGAGGTTACGGCGCACCGGCATGAGGCGGTTCGTCTTTACCAGCGCGCGCTTGAGTTATACCGGGGCGATTTCGGCGCGGATATCGTCGACGAATGGTGCGACAGCATCCGCCTTGCTTACCGGCAAAAGGTCATCCGGATCCTGAAGAAAATGGGTCAGTTTCAAGCGGCCGAGCGGGAATACAGGATAGCCCTGGATTATTACCGCCAGGCGCTGGCCCTGGATGATTACGACGAGGAAATTCATATCGAGATCATGCGCTGCGCCGTCGCCTTAGGCGACCAGCGAGCCGTAAAAAGGCAATACGAAATGCTGGTCCAAAAACTGGCCGAGGCGGGAGTCGCGCGTCCGCCGGCCGAGGCCGCCCGTCTGCTCCGGGAGAACCGGCGCCGGTCAGTATGAACGGCCTCCCTTTACATGACCGAGCTTGGCGGGTTAATCCTGGAACGCGTATCGATCCGAATAAATCCCGTTAGAGGGCGTAGTTCTCTAACGGGATTTACTGACCATCGCTTTGTGACCCGAAATCAGCGCCAAACAAACTAAATCCTTGATTACGATATTTAACGGGGTCGGTTCCCGTTAGTTAGGATAATACGATTTTATCCACGCGGGCCGGCCGGGCGCAACGCCGGAATTGAGGATTTCCCGCCATTTTTCATCGGTCAGCCGGTCGGCAATGGGTTGTTTGAATTCATAGTAGGAAAGGACCGGTCCCACCGCGAGAACGATATCGCCCTCGGCCCGCCGGTAGGCGACGATCAGGTAGTCGACATAACCCGAGGCTTCTTCCAGGCACTTCTTTTCATTGATGCAGGTATGGACGTCGGTGATCAGGGTTGTTTTCAGGCCCTGGTCATCGACGTCGCCGATCGCCTGTTTTAGGGCAGCGGGGAAACCGGCCAGGAAATCGTTGTCCGCCTGGGTCAGGGGCTGGTTGGCAACCTGGCGCTTGACGATACCGTAGAGCGTTTCCAGAGTTGAGATCAGGGATGCAAGCCGGGCCGCAGACCGGTCGTCGAGGACTTTAAGGTCGGTTAGTCCGGCATAAGCCATTTGCGCGGTCGCCAGAATGCGCGCGTAAAAAGCGGGCAAAGGTTCGACCAGTCCTTTGGGCAGAGGCGGCGGCGGCGGTGGCGGAGGGACCGAGGTGATCCCCACGAAATCCGGCGTATAGCTCTGCTTGGCATAAAGAATTGTGTTATGGCGGAGCGCTGACCAGGAAGCCAGGGCAGTCGTCAACTGACGGTCGAGCCAGGCATCGCCCTGCTGAAAAGTCTGGTATCCCTTGCCCCGGGTTTCGGTCAGGGTTTTCAGGGCATAGAGCCACGACCAGTAGAGGTTGCGGTTCCAGTCACTGGGTCCGAGCTTCGCGAATTCCTGTCTCAGCGTATCCCGCCGGCCGCGGTAATTGGGGTAGTCGTCGTCGAGGCTGTCGGCTAGAATTTGCTCCGCCCGCCGGCTGCCGAAGACGCTGAAGACGTCCAGGCCACGGGGATAACCGCGGATCGAGTAAGCCAGATCCGGCTGGATCCGCTCGTCGGAGACGTAGACGACCGTGAACCGGGGCGGAATAATCCGGGGTATCGAACCCGCGCCGGGCGAAACGAGCTGACCCAGGATATACGAGTCGGGGATGTAGCGCTGGCCCAAGAGCCGGAAACCCATGGTGTAGTTGAGGATCTTGTCGAGCTGCGCGACCGACGTGAACTGGTGGCCGGCAGCCCCTCCCGGGTCGATGCCCGCGCCGCCGGTACCGGAGAAGATCGCCGGCGGTTTGAGTCGAGCCAGTTCATAGACGAACCGGGCGAATTGGTCGTCGCGGAGAAGGTCCGGAGCGTTGAAGGTCTTGCCGAAAACCGTTTGCATGGCTTCCCGGTAGTCGTAGGGCGTCAGGTCGTCGGCAAACCCGGCGTAAAAGGCGGTTACAGCGTAGAGCCGATTCCAGGCATCGGCTACACTCCGGCCGTCGAGCAGTTTGACCTGGCTGACGCGGGCGGCGATCAGGCAGGCCTGGAGGGTCTGGATCCGCGCGGTCGTCCGGTCGGTCAAAGCTTCGGCCGGCGGAATGATCGCGCCGAATTTGTCGCTGCCCTTGAGCAAAAATGTCATCCGTCCGAACCACATCATGGCGCGGAAGTATTTTTTAAGGTTATCGCTGCGCGTGTAATGTCCGCGCGGCAGATATTGGCTGTAATCCTCGGGGATCCGGAACAGGGCTTCCTTGCGGGCGGTATCGTAATCGGGCAGGCCCACATGCGCTTCGATCTTCTTACATTCCCAGTCGACCCAGGTTTTGACATAATCGGGCGGAGCGAAGCCGGGTTCGAATTGCCGGAGTGCGATCGAGAAATAGGCGACGTTCCGGCGCGCCGCTTCCTTCAGGTCGCCCTCAAGCGCGGCGTAATCTTTTTTCGCCGTCTCGAGCAAGGTCCTGGTAACGGCCAGCATGTCGGCATAAAAGACATTTTCCTCGATCTCCTTAAGGGTTTCGTCGAACTGGATATGAAAGAGGTGGAGCGGCGTGTCTGCGGTCACGAAGATCGGTATGTCCTGCTCGCGCAGCCGCTCGTAGGGTTGGGCGATGTCGTCAATCCCGGCCATCGGGATCACGACAAAGCCGTTTTTCCTGAGCAAATTCCGGTATCCAGGCTGGTTCAAATAGCGCTCCGCCACCTGGTTCCAATTGGAGATCCGCGTCAGATCGAGGGGCAGGGGGTAGACCGGCATGTCGAGCTTGAAATTCTCGGGCACCGGCCGGTAGTATTTCAGGAACGCCGCGGCCGGATCCGTGCGGTCGGCCAGGAGCGATACGTCGAGCGTTGCCCCGCTCCCCGGCGCGGGCTTGCAGCCGATGAGCGATATGAATAAGACCGTGATCATTATAAAATTTGTTGGTTTCCCGGATCGTCGCATTGCATCCTCCTTTTTATTGGTCATTAAACGAACATTCTATTTACCGCAACAGAAAAGTTTAACGATATTTAAGAAGAAATCAACGGGATCGTTGACAACCATCGATACGTAGATATAATAGGATACTATGAAGGATTATCCAAACGCCGGATCCCTGATCATCGTCATTATCGGGCTTAGCCGCACGGGCCTTATGACCCCTTAGGGCGATCTTGAGGGAAATTAGGGCCCGCCGATAAAGGCGGGCTTTTTGTTTTTGAAAGGAGGATGAATGGACGGAAAAAAGTCGCGGCCGAGAGCAATAAAATGGGCATGACGATCACCGAAAAAATCATCGCCCGGCACAGCGGGCAAAAAGCCGTCGCGCCGGGCCAATTCGTGATGGCGAAGCCCGACATCATTCTCGCCAATGACATTACGGCCCCTCTGGCGATTAAAGAATTCATGGCCGCGGGGGCGAAAAAAGTCCACGCGCCGAAGCGCATCGTTCTCGTCCTGGATCACTTCACCCCCAACCGGGATGCCCTGTCGGCGGAGAATTGCCGGGTGATCCGGGAATTCGCGCGGCAATACCGGATCCCCAATATTTTCGAAGGACCGGAAGGCGGCATCGAGCACGCCCTGCTCCCCGAACAGGGGATCGTAACCGCCGGCGACCTGGTAGTCGGGGCGGACAGCCATACTTGCACCTATGGCGCGCTCGGTGCTTTTGCGACCGGAACGGGAAGCACGGATTTTGCGGCGGCCCTGCTGGCCGGCGAGGTCTGGCTCAAGGTTCCGGAGACGGTAAAATTCAACTTTTTCGGACGCCGAAAGCAATGGGTTTACGGCAAGGATCTGATCCTCAAGGTGATCAGCGATATCGGCGTCGACGGTGGGCTTTACCAGGCCCTGGAATTCGGCGGGGAAACGATCCGGGACATGGTCATGGCGGAACGCCTAACCATGTGCAACATGGTTATCGAGGCGGGCGCGAAAAGCGGCATCGTCGTTCCGGACCGGATAACCAAGAATTACCTGCGCGGCCGGAGCCGGCGGCCGCCCAAATTCTACGATAACGACCGCGACGCGGCCTACGCCGAGGTTCGGGAATACGACGCGAGCAAAATCGATCCGCTCGTGGCCCGGCCCCACCTGCCTTCGAACGCGATCAGTGTCCATCGCTTGCCGCGGATCGAGATCGACCAAGTTGTAATCGGTTCCTGCACCAACGGCTGGCTTGAGGACCTGCGGATCGCGGCCCACATCCTGGCCGGCCGGAAGGCCCATCACCGGCTCCGACTCTTGATTTTTCCGGGGACCTATCGAATTTACTGCCGGGCCCTGAGCGAGGGTCTGTTTCGCACGTTTACCGAGGCCGGCGCGATCGTCGCTCCTCCGTCGTGCGGGCCGTGCCTCGGCGGCCATCTGGGCGTGCTTGCCCGGGGCGAGCGCTGCGTGGCGACTACGAACCGCAATTTTGTGGGCCGGATGGGGCATCCGGAGAGCGAGGTTTATCTGGCCAATCCCGCAGTCGCGGCGGCTTCGGCCGTCCTCGGTTGGATCGCGGCACCGGACAAATTGTCCGGGGGAGGGAAAAAATGGTGATCAAGGGCAAGGTCTGGAAATTCGGTGACGATATCGATACCGACATAATAATTCCCGCGACTTACCTCAATTCGACCGACCCGACGTTCCTCGGCCGGCACTGTCTGGAGCCGGTCCGGCCTGATTTTTCAAGGCGGGTCCGGCCGGGCGACATCGTCGTGGCCGGCCGGAATTTTGGCTGCGGCTCGTCCCGCGAACACGCGCCGCTCGCCCTCAAGGGGTGCCGCGTCGCCGCCGTGGTCGCCGCAAGCTTCGCCCGGATTTTTTTCCGGAACGCGATCAATATCGGCCTGCCCGTGGTTGAGTCGCCTGAATTGGCGCGGAAATTGAAGAACGGGGATCGGGTGCGGATCGACCTGGACCGGGGTTTGATAACCGTCATCGGGACTGGTCACACCGCCGAGATCGCGCCCTTCCCGGATTTTTTGCAGGCAATTATCGCGGCGGGCGGATTGATGAGATATCAACAAAAACGGATCCGGACCAGCCGCGGGAGGTGAATGTGGCCAAGAAAAAAATCAGAATCCTGCTGCTGCCGGGCGACGGGATCGGAGTCGAGATCGTGCGCGAAGCCCGCAAGGTCCTGGAGTCGGTCGGCGGCCGCCGGTTTAAGTTGGAAATGACCGAGGGCCTCATCGGCGGCGCGGCGATCGATCGCCAGGGGTTGCCGGTTACGGACGAGGTTTTAAACGAAGCCCGGACCGCGCAGGCGGTGCTCCTCGGCGCCGTGGGCGGGCCGAAATGGGACCGGTTGCCTTACGAAATTCGTCCCGAGCAGGGATTGCTCAAGCTCCGCAAGGCCCTGCGGACCTACGTTAACCTCCGGCCGATCAAAGTATTCAAGGCGCTCGCCGGCGCTTCGACCCTCAAACCGGAAGTCATCGAAGGTGCGGATTTCGCGGTCGTCCGGGAACTTACCGGCGGCATATATTTTGGCCGACCGCGCGGCTTGAAGGTGACTGCCCGGGGCGAAAAAGGTTTCAATACCGAAGTCTACCACCGCTTCGAGATCGAGCGCATCGCCCGGTTCGCGTTCGATCTGGCCCGCGGCCGCCGGAAGCGGGTCACTTCGGTCGACAAGGCGAATATCCTCGAATCATCGATGCTCTGGCGCCGGGTGGTGGACGAGGTCGGCCGGGAATACCCCGACATCGAGCTCAACCACCTTTATGTCGACAATTGCGCTATGCAGATCATCCGCAACCCCCGGCAGTTCGACATCATCCTTACCAACAACATGTTCGGTGATATCCTCAGCGACGAGGCGGCCATGGTTTCCGGGTCGATCGGCATGCTCGCCTCGGCCAGCCTGGGCGGCCGGACCGGCCTATACGAACCGATCCACGGCAGCGCGCCGGATATCGCGGGACAGGACAAGGCCAATCCCTGCGCGACCATCCTTTCCCTGGCCCTGATGTTCCGATATTCGCTGGCCGAACCCCAGGCTGCGCAGGCGATCGAAGCCGCCGTGGAAAGCGTGCTGAACCAGGGTTACCGGACGCCGGATATCGCCGAGCCCGGCGCGTTCGCGGTCGGGACCGCGGGCATGGGTGACCTGATCTGCCGGGCATTGAACGGTGATCTGTCCCGTTAGAGTACGGAGTTCTCTACCGGGACAGATCCATCATTATTGGGATTTCATCCAGGCCATCATTTTGCGAAGGTTTTGGCCAATCGCTTCGATCGGGTGTTTATTTTCCCGGTTTAACAATTTCCGGAAATTCCGGCGGCCGGTTTCATTTTCCCGGATCCATTCCCGCGCGAATTTCCCGGATCGGATCTCTTTCAGAATTCCCCGCATTTTTTTCCGCGTGTCCCGGGTGATGATTCTTTTGCCGCGGGTAAGGTCGCCGTAGCAGGCGGTATCGGAGACCCGGCGGCGCATGCCGCTGATGCCGGTCTCCTGGATCAGGTCGGTGATCAGTTTTAACTCGTGCAAAACCTCAAAATACGCGATCTCGGGCTGGTACCCGGCTTGGGTCAGCGTGTCAAAACCGGCCTTGATCAGTTCGGTCACTCCGCCGCAGAGGACGGTCTGCTCGCCGAACAGGTCAGTCTCGGTTTCCTCGCGGAACGTCGTTTCGATGACGCCGGCGCGGGTGCCGCCGATGGCCCGGGCATAAGCCAGGGCGAGCAGCCGGGCTTTGCCGGTCGCGTCCTGGTGCACTGCGATCAGGCAGGGTACGCCTTTCCCGTCCTGATACATTTTCCGGACCAGGGCGCCCGGGCCTTTGGGCGCGACCATGAACACATCGACATGCCGGGGCGGCACGATCTGCCGGAAGTGGATGTTAAACCCATGGGAAAAACACAGGGCCTTCCCTGCGACGAGCCGGGGTTCGATGTCCTCCTTATACACCTTAGCCTGGACGTGGTCCTGGGTGAGGATCTGAACGATATCCGCCTGTTCGGCCGCGGCCGACGCCGGGATTGGACGGAAACCGTCCTTCTTCGCCAAGGCGTAATTCAACGAACCCGGCCGCTGGGCGACCACGACCCGGCACCCCGAATCGCGCAGGCACAGGGCCTGGTTCCGGCCCTGAATGCCGTAACCGATGACCGCCAGGGTCCGGTTCTTTAAGATCTTTGCGTCGGCGTCCGCGTCATAAAATATCTTTATCATGATACCTCCTTGAAAAGATGTTCATGAAGATGGGGAAAAAACCGATGACGACCATTGATCGAGCCGAATGATCAGCTGACCGAGATCGTATCGATCAGGCGGCGCAGGTGCCGGCGCATCCGCTCCACTTCCGATTCGTCGTTCGCCGCGATGATGATCTTCATCCGGGCGACGGCCGGGTCTTCGGTTTCGCGGGCCAGCAGGGAAGCGATGACATACCCCTTGGCACTGAATAATCCGGTGATCCGGGCCAAGACATCCGGTTTGTTCCTTACCAGCAAGGACAGCGTATGCTTTTGCATTTATCCTCCTTAGAAAATGTATTACATACATTTGATGACCGTGATGAATGGAATAGATTACGGTGATAAACGCTTTTATCACTTTAATTTTCTGCCTCACCGTATTCGATCATGTGGTCGAGCGATTCGCCGGCCGGAACCATGGGCAGGACATTTTCTTCCGGGTCGACCTGGAAATCGATCACCACGGTATTCGCGCAGGCCAGCGCCTTGGTCAGGGCATCCGGCACGTCTTTTTTCTCCGTAACCCGGATCCCAAGCGCGCCGTAGCTTTCCGCGAGCTTCACGAAATCCGGGTTGCGCAACGCGGTCTGGGAATAACGCCGGCCATAGAAAAGTTCCTGCCATTGCCGGACCATGCCCAGGTACCCGTTGTTCAAGATCGCCACCTTGATCTGAATGCCGTGGCTGACGCATGTCGCCAGCTCCTGAATGTTCATCTGGAGGGATCCGTCGCCGCAGATCGCGAAGACGATTTTTTCCGGCCGGCCCACCTTGGCGCCGATGGCGGCGGGAAAACCGAAGCCCATCGTGCCCAAACCGCCGCTGGAGATGAACCTGCGTGGTGCATCGTAGTTGAACCACTGGGCCGCCCATATCTGGTTCTGGCCGACCTCGGTCGTGATCAGGGCGTCGCCTGCGGTCAGGCGGTGAATTTCCTCGATGACATACTGGGGTTTTATCTTTTCCGCGCGCCGGTCATAGGCCAGGGGATGATCCATTTTCCAGCCCGCGATGGTCCGCAGCCAGGATCTGGGAAAAGGGTCGTTTTCAACCTGATCGGCCAGCTTTGCCAGGACATATTTGGCGTCGCCAATGATCGGCAGGTCAGCCCGCACGTTCTTGCCGATCGAGGTCGGGTCAATATCGATATGGATGATCTTGGCCCGGGCCGCAAAAGTATCGGTCCGGCCGGTTACCCGATCGTCGAAGCGCATGCCGACCGCGATGATCAGGTCAGCGGCCATGACCGCCTGGTTGGCAAAATAGGTGCCGTGCATGCCCAGCATGCCCAGGGACAGGGGATGGGAGCCGGGAAAACCGCCCAAACCCATCAGGGTCATGGCCACCGGAATGCGTAATTTTTCGGCCAAGGCCCGAAGTTCGTCGCCGGCCGCGGCGGTTATCACGCCGCCGCCGCTGATGATCACCGGCGCCCGCGCCGCGGTGATCAGCCGGGCCGCGGTTTTCAGCCAACCGTGATCGGCCGCCGGTTCGTTTCCGCCGGCCGGTGCGCCAGCGTCAGCCCCGGCGCCAAATTCCGCTTCCGCGAGCTGGATGTCTACCGGCAGGTCGATCAGGACCGGGCCGGGCCGGCCGGTCCGGCAGACGTGAAAAGCCTCCCGCACGACCGGTTCCAACTCCCGGGGATCCCGGACCAGGTAATTATGCTTGGTTATGGAACGCGTGATGCCGGTCATGTCCGCTTCCTGAAAGGCATCGACGCCGATCAGGGAAGTCCGGACCTGCCCGGTGATCGCGATCATGGGTATGGAATCCATATAAGCGGTGGCGATGCCCGTGGTGAGATTAGTCGCGCCCGGGCCCGAAGTCGCCAGGCAGACGCCGACCCTACCCGTGGCCCGGGCATAACCGTCGGCGGCGTGCGCCGCGGCCTGCTCGTGCCGGCACAACACGAAACGGACGGGGAATTCATAGAGCTGGTCGAAAAGCGGCAACACCGCGCCGCCCGGATAGCCGAAGATCACTTCCACGCCCTCCCGTTTCAAGCTTTCCAATAGGATCCGCGCGCCGTTCATGCGCCACGCTCCGGGGTCAAAACTGCGCCCAGGCTGGCGGACGATACGGTCACTGCGTAACGGGCCAGGTACCCGGACCGCAGCCGGCGCGGCGGCGGTTTCCAGGCCTGGAGCCGATGTCGCAATTCGCGCTCCGCGACCGCGGCGCGGATCCGACGGCCCGGGATATCGATCTCGATGATATCGCCTTCGCGCAGGGCCGCGATCGGTCCGCCGCGATACGCTTCGGGCGATATGTGACCGACGCAGGGCCCCCGCGTGCCGCCGGAAAAACGGCCGTCGGTGATCAGGGACACGGATGTATCCAAACCCAGGCCGGCCAGGGCGGCAGTCGGCGCCAGCATTTCGCGCATGCCCGGCCCGCCGGCCGGACCTTCATAGCGTATTACCACGCAATCACCCGGCCTGATCTTACCCGCCAGGATCGCCCGCAGGGCCGCGGTTTCCGATTCGAAGATCCGCGCCCGGCCTTTGCAGCGCAGCATTTTTTTATGGACCGCGGTCTGTTTCACGACCGCGCCCTCGGGCGCCAGGTTGCCGTAAAGCACGGCGATGCCGCCCTGACGGTGATAGGCCCGGCTTAGGGTCCGGATGACTTCAGGGTCGAGGATCTCGGCTTCGGCGGCGATCCGGGATATTTTTTTGCCGCTTACGGTCCAGGTATCATGTAGCCGTCCGGCCAAACGCCGGATAACGGCCGGCATGCCGCCGGCGTACTCCAGGTCTTCCATCAGATGTTGACCCGCCGGTTCCAGCGCGACGATATGCGGCGTCTGCCGGCTGATGGCGTCGAAATCGCGCAGCGTCAGGCCGACCCCCGCTTCACGGGCCAAAGCCATCAGGTGCAGGACGGTATTCGACGAGCCGCCCAAAGCCATGTCCACGGTGACCGCGTTCTCCAGCGACCGTCGGTCGATCAATGTCCGGGGCCGGACCGCCGCGCGCACCAGCTCGACCGCCCGCAATCCGCTTTCCTGGGCGAGACGCCGTTTTTTCGCGGACCCGGCAAGGGCCGTGGCGCAGCCGGGCAGGGACATGCCCATGGTTTCGGTCAGGCAGGACATGGTGTTGGCCGTGTACAGGCCCTGGCATGAACCGTAACCCGGGCAGGCTTCGATCTCCAGCCGGCCGGCTTCAGCGGCCTTAAGCTGGCCTTTTTTCAGCCGGCCAACCGCTTCAAAAGTATCCCGGACAAAGGCCAGTCGGCGCGGGCCGATGCGTCCCGCCTGCATCGGTCCGGCCGTCACAAAGACCGTCGGGATGTTGACGCGGACCGCGGCCATGAGCATGCCGGGTGTGATCTTGTCGCAGTTGGTCAGGCAGATCAGGCCGTCGAGCCGGTGCGCCTGGCACATGCTTTCCAAACCATCGGCGATGAGTTCCCGCGAAGGGAGGGAATAAGACATGCCCGGATGGCCCATGGCCAGCCCGTCGCAAATACCGGGCAGGCCGAAAGTGAAAGGGACGCCACCCGCGCTGCAGATGCCGCGTTCCGCGAACCGTTCCAGATCCCGCAAACCGATATGGCCGGGGACCAGGTCGCTGTACGCGGACGCGATGCCGATAAATGGTTTGCGCAGGTCGCGCCGCGTGAGGCCGGTTGCATAGAGCAGAGCCCGCTGGGGCAGGCGCGTCATGCCGCTCTTAATTTGATCCGACCGCATAGCGGTTCCTTCCGGATAATTTCGCGATCAATTCTTTTAGGTCGCTGTCGAACACGACTTTTTTCCGGTCGGCCAAGATCTTGAATTCTTTAAAGACCGCGTGGAGGTCAGTTTCGGTCAGTTCCACCCCCAGTTTTTTCAATCGTTCCTTGAGGGCGTGCCGACCCGAATGTTTACCCAGGACCAGCGTACTGGCGGGCAGGCCGATCGTAGCGGGCGTGATGATTTCGTAGGTGCGCCGGTCCTTGAGCATGCCGTCCTGGTGGATACCGGCTTCATGGGCGAAGGCATTGGCGCCGACGATCGCTTTGTTGGGCTGGACCGGGACGCCGGTAATATCGGTCAGCAGCCGGCTGGTCGGATATATTTCCCGGGTATTAACGCGGGACGATACCGGATAATGCTCGGGCCGGGTCCAGAGCGCCATGATGATCTCCTCGAGCGAGGCGTTGCCCGCGCGTTCGCCGATGCCGTTAACGGTGCATTCGACCTGCCGGGCGCCGGCCTGGAGCGCGGCCAAGGAATTGGCCACGGCCAGACCCAGATCGTTGTGGCAGTGAACGCTGACCACCGTCTTTTCGATGTCTCGGACGTTGGCCCGGATGTGTTCGATAAGCCGCCGGAATTCGTCGGGGATCGCGAAACCAACGGTATCCGGAACATTGATCGTCCGGCAGCCCTCCTCAACGACTCCGGAAAAGACCTGGGTCAGAAAATCCCGATCGCTCCGGGTCGCGTCCTCGGCACAAAATTCCACGTCGTCGACATATTTCCGGGCAAGCCGGACCGCGTGCGCGGCCGCGTCCCGGGCCTGGTCCCGGGTCATGGCGAGTTTCTTGGTCAGGTGGATGTCTGAAGTCGCCAGGAAGATATGGATCCGCGGCATGACCGCCGGTTCCAGCGCTTCCGCGGCCCGCACGATATCCGCTTCCCGGGCCCGGCAGAAGCCGGCCACCCGGGTTTTCTTTATTTCCCGGGCCACGGCCTGGACGCCTAGGAAGTCGCCTTCCGAGGCGATGGGAAAACCCGCCTCGATCACGTCGACACCCAAATTTTCCAGTTGCCGCGCCATCCGGACTTTTTCCTCGACGTTCATGCTGAATCCCGGCGCCTGCTCGCCGTCGCGCAGGGTTGTATCAAAGACCAAAACCTTGTCCTTTTCCATTGTTCTGCTCCTTTTTTTAAAAAAAAGCCCACCGGTTTTCCGGTGGGCCTTAAGGCAATCCCTTAGCATTCCCATGCTAAGGGCCCGTAAGGCCCAGTTTAAGAATAATAACGACAATCGTCCATAATTTATTCGTTACCATGATCGAACTCCCGAATTCCATGATCAATAACCCGCCGATCATTGTTTTTTGAGAGCCGCGGCTTCCTTGGCCGCCCCTTTTTTCGCGCCGGCCGCCTTCAGGTACGCCAGTTTATTGAGCGCGTTGACGTAAGCCTGGGCGCTCGCGACGACGATGTCCGTGTGAGCGGCCCGGCCGATGACGGTCATGCCCTGGGCCTCGACAGAAACCGTCACTTCACCCATTGCCTCGGTCTCGGGGGTCAGCGCCCGCACCTGAAAATTGACCAGGTGATTACGGGCGCCCACCAGGGCCGCGATCGTCTTGTACGCGGCATCGACCGGACCGTCGCCGTGCCCGGTCCGTTTCATGATTCGGCCTTCGATCTCGAGCTCGACCGTGGCCGTGGGCAGCATTTCCGTGCCGCTCGCCACGTTGACGCTCCGGAATTTGAACGGCTTGGGTATTTCCAGGATCTCGCCCATGACGAGCGTTTCCAGATCCTCGTCGTAGACAGTCTTCTTCTTATCGGCGAGGGTCTTAAACGCCCGGAAGGCGTTTTCGAACCCCACCTCATCCAGCTGGTAGCCGAGCTTTTCCAGCCGGGCCTTAAAGGCATGGCGGCCCGAGTGTTTACCCAGGACCAGGATGTTCGACGCGAAGCCGACCGTTTCCGGGGTCATAATTTCGTAGGTCCGCCGGTCTTTGAGCACGCCGTCCTGGTGGATCCCCGCCTCGTGCGCGAAGGCGTTGGCGCCGACGATCGCCTTGTTGGGCTGGACCGGGATGCCGGTAATGTGCCGGAGCAGGCGGCTCGACGGGTAAAGCTGCGGCGTGGCGATTTCTGTCCGGACCGGATAAAGGTCCGGCCTGGTCCACAGCGTCATGACCACTTCCTCGAGCGCCGCGTTCCCGGCCCGTTCGCCGATGCCGTTGACCGTGCATTCCACCTGCCGCGCGCCGGCGCGGACCGCGGCCAGAGAGTTGGCTACGGCCAGTCCGAGGTCGTTGTGGCAGTGGACGCTGATCGTCACGTCCTTGATATCGCGCACGTGAATGCGGAGGAACTCGATCAGCCGGTAGAATTCCTCGGGTGTCGTATAGCCGACCGTATCCGGGACATTGATCGTCCGGCAGCCCTCGGCGATGACCGCCGAATAGACCTCGGCGAGAAAACTCCAGTTGCTGCGCGTGGCGTCCTCGGCCGAGAACTCGACGTCGTCGACGTATTTTCGGGCTTGGCGCACGGCCTGGACCGCCCTTTCGATGACTTCGGGCCGGCTGAGGTTCAGTTTCTTTTCGAGGTGGATATCCGAAGTCGCGATGAAGACGTGGATGCGCGGCCGGTCGGCCTTTTCCAGGGCGGTGGCGGCCCGGACGATGTCCACCTCGGCAGCGCGGGCCAAACCGGCCACGGTCCGACCCCGGATTTCCCCGGCCACAGCCTGGACCGCTGTAAAGTCGCCTTCCGAGGCGATGGGAAAGCCGGCCTCGATGATGTCGACGTTCATTTTATCCAGCTGCTGTGCCAGGCGCAGCTTTTCTTCAACGTTCATGCTGAATCCCGGCGCCTGCTCGCCGTCGCGCAGGGTTGTGTCGAAGATCCTTATCTTTTCCATGTAACCTCCTGGTTCGTTTAAAAAAAAGCAACAAAAAAGCCCACCATCGCTGGTGGGCCCTATTATTCCCCTGGTTTCCGCTTACGGGGTCATAAGGCCCAGCCTCCTAAGAATAATAATGACCGTGACAAGGACGGGAAGATTGGCGATAAAGATCATGGTGGGTTTAAAATTATTCATAACTTAACATTATATTCAAAAAACGAGATATGTCAAGAAAAATTTTCATCACAAGATTTTTCCGAAGAGTTATTTTCTTTTAAAAACGACGTAGCCGCCAACCTGGAGATCGGGAACAGTGATCTCTTCATATTGCGCCTGGAACTCACGGCTCCGGGCGAGCGTTGGCAGGTGCAGCCAGATCGCCCGGCTGGTGATATAGTCGGGCCGGTAGCGGATGATTATTTCCCAGCTCCACCACGGCGTCCCTTCAAAAAACCATTTGGCTGCCGGGTCGTTGCGGACGAGTTCGTCCTTGTCCGCCTTGCGCAGGTCATAGACGGCGTAAGATATCAAGCCCGAACTGTCGATGATATACCGGTTTTTGAGAAAATAACCCAGGGCGCCGATTTCGCCGGCATAAATTTTATCGCCGGGTGCCGAGTCGCGCAATATCCAGAGCGCGATTTTTTTATAGGCCGTTTCCCGTATCCGCATCTCGTGCTGTCTTGCCCGGATCGCCGGTCCCAAATATAGGGTCGCGACGATGACCAGGGGGAGCGTAGCTAACCATTTCCAGGGCGGTTGCCAGCGGTTTAACAGGAAATCGATGCCCGCCGCGGCGACCATGACATAGAACGGGATCAAAGCCGCGAAGTACCACGGGAACCCGATGGTCAGGACCTGGCTGGCGGCATACCCCGCGACGTAAACCAGGATCCAGGCGGCGGCGGGCAGCAGCTCGCGACGGATCGAGATCACGGCGGCGAGGCCGGCGACAAAGAACGCCGAAACGCAGACCAATCCCGGATGGCCGATGAACCGCCGGCCGAATTCGGCCAGCACGAACCACCACGGCACCGGGTGGATCAATTTTTTCACGGCTACGGTATGGGGGATCGCCGAACCGAAATAAACCCAGGTGAAAATGAACCAGGGCAATACGGTCAGGAGATAACCCAGGAGGAAAGAAAGCGCCGGTTTGCGGCCCCGGACCAGGATAAAAGGCAGAAGGACCGCCGCGAGCGCGATCCCGTCGGGCCGGGTCAGAGTCGCCAGGCCCGCGCCGACCGCCGCCGCCCCATATTTTTTTCTCAGGTAGAGCAGAAACGCGAGCAGAAGCAGACTCGCGTAAAGGGTGGTTTCCATTCCGGATACGGCCGCGAGCGTCCATGGTGAAAGGACGCAGAGCAGGAGAGAAGAGGCCATGCCTAACTCCGTCCGACCGAAATGACGGAAAATCAGGAAAACCAGGACTGCGGCCAGGAACGAAAATATAATCCCGAGCGCGTAGCCCGCGGTCATCGTGCCGATCCCTAATTTATGCAGGGCCGTGAGGAGGAGAGTGTAGAGCGGCGTGGTCGTACCCAGAATCTTTTCGCCCGGGTTATAAGTGAAACCCGCGCCGCCGCTGATATTTTCCGCGTAACGGAAGGTTATATAGGCATCATCGACGAAAAGCGGTCCAGACCGCAACGGGACAAGAATTGACCCGGCGCATAAAGCCAGCATCCATAAACCAAACAACCATCGCGGCGGCGAGTTTTTTTCGATCAACCAGACCCCACCCGGGATTTTTTTCCGGTTCCGGTCAGAGACGTGCCGCTCGTAATGGCGATCATGAGTGCCTCCTTCGATTTTTAACTATAATTATCCGCCCGGCTATGTCAAGCCTAACCGCGGGAGGCCCGGTCGCTCGACCGCGAAGTCGGATTATATATACTTCGGTTGGTCGGGTATTGGGAAAGCGCGTTGGATTCGAGATCGTCGGCGATATTAAGGTTTTGATTTCCGGCGTATTTTGATGGACCGGAGATGCCCTTCCAGGCCTTCGGTCTGGGCTAAAACCTCGGCGGCCGGGCTGATTCTCTTCAAGCCGTTTCGGGTGAGACGGAAGGTCGTTTGAATTTTGATAAAATCCCGGACGCTCAAGCCGCCGGTATAACGGCTGCTGAAGTTGGTCGGTAAAGTGTGGTTCAAACCGCTGGAATAATCGCCGAGGGCTTCGGCCGCTTTATCCCCGATGAAGAGCGAACCAAAATTTTTCAGCCGGGGGATAATTTCCCCCGGGTATTTAACCTGCAGTTCCAGGTGCTCCGGCGCCCGCCGGTTTACCAGTTCTAGGGCATTGACGAGGTCCCGAACAATGATAATCGCGCCGTTCTTGGCCAGGGATTGCCGGGCAATATTCCGGGTGGACAGGCGGGCGATCTGGGTTTTAATCTCTTGATTTATCCGCCGGGCTAATTGCCGGGAGTCGGTGACGACAACCGGAACCGCGTCGGTATCGTGCTCGGCCTGGGCCAGGAGATCGGCCGCGATCAACCCGGGATCGCCGCTTTTATCCGCGATGATCATGACCTCGGTCGGACCCGCGATAAAATCAATGCCGACCGCGCCGGATACTTCCTTTTTCGCCTGGGCCACGAATCGGTTACCCGGGCCGACAATTTTATCGACCTTGTTTATTGATTCCGTGCCAAAAGCCAGAGCCGCGACCGCCTGGACTCCGCCGATCCGGTAGACCTCCCGGATGCCGATCAGAGCCGCCGCCGCAAGGATTGCCGGGTGGATTGAACCCTTGACCGACGGCGGCGAACAAACCGCGATTTCTCTGACGCCCGCGACCTGGGCGGGAATCGCGCACATGAGCAGAGTCGAGACCAGGGGATAGCGGCCGGCCGGCACGTAAACCCCGACCCGTTCGATGGGGATGACTTTTTGACCGGTAAAAACGCCGGGTCGTATCGGGTATTCAAAATCCCGATACGACCGGAACTGCCGCCGCGCGAAGCGCCGGATATTCTGCCGGCAGGATTTGAGGGCGGATCGCAGCCGGGGAGGACAGTTTTTTGCCGCCCGCTCAATTTCGGACGCCCGGATCCGGATCCCGGCCAGCCGGACCCGGTCAAAGCGGAGCGTGTATTTTTTCAAAGCCCGGTCGCCGTTCTGGCGGACGTCTTTGATTATCCTTTTTACCTTATCCGTTTCCGGGTTTTCCCGGTAGGCGTAAAAGTTGGGGGGGAGACGAGGATATTCGTAAATTTTCAAAAGCCGTTTTCCGCGCATATTATAATCTAATCTCCTTTTTGAACAAGGGTTTCGGCGGTGGTCAGCGCGCGTACTTTCTCCGCGAATTCCGGAAAAGATATCGCGACGCATTCCGCGTTCCGGATAACGGTCTCGCCTTCGGCGATCAACCCGGCGACGGTGAGGGACAGGGCAATACGGTGATCGTCAAAACTGGCGCAGTCCGCGGCCCGGAGCCGGACCGGACCTTCGATCGTCAAACCTTCGCGGTCTTCTTTTACGGCCGCGCCCATTTTCCGGAGGCCTTCGAAAATGGCTCGGATCCGGTCGGTCTCCTTTATCCGCAATTCACCGGCGTCGCGGATCACCGTTTTACCTTCGGCCTGGGTGGCGGCGACCGCGAGAACCGGGATCTCGTCGATAACGCGCGGGATGATATTGCCGGACAGGGTGACGGCTTTAAGCCGGCTATTCTTTACGACCAGGTCCGCGACCGGTTCATTGCCCATCAGCCGGGGGTTGGCAACGCAGATATCCGCTCCCATCGCGCGCAGGGCGTCCAGAATTCCGGTCCGGTTCGGGTTGACCCCGACGCCCGTGATGCGAACTTCGGCGTCCTCCGCGATCGCGGCGAGGACGAGGAAGAAGGCCGCGGAGGAGATATCCCCGGGCACGGTTATTTCCCGGCCCTTCATCCTCCTACCGCCGGAAACGCGGATCACGTGCCCGTCCGTGCGCTCGATATCCGCGCCTAAATATTCCAGCATCCGTTCGGTATGGTCGCGGGTCAGGATCGGTTCCCGGACGATCGTTTCGCCCCGGGCATGGAGCCCGGCCAGGAGGATCGCCGATTTTACCTGGGCACTGGCGATGGGCATTTCGTAGTTCAGTCCGGTTAAGTTCCGTCCGGTTATGCACAGCGGCGCGAAGCGGCCAAGGGCTCGAGCCCGGATTTCCGCGCCCATCTGGCGCAGGGGATTGATGACGCGGTCCATGGGCCGCTTTCGAAGCGACGCGTCGCCGGTAAGGACGGTGAAAAAATCCTGTCCGGCCAGCACGCCGGCAAAAAGCCGCATGGTTGTTCCCGAATTTCCGCAATCCAGGATATTGTCCGGTTCGGTCAGGCCGAAACGGCCCCGGCCCGTGACGGTCAGGATACCGTCCGTTTCCACGATGTCGATGCCCATTGTTTTTAGGAGCTCGAGGGTCGAAGCGCAGTCCCGGCCCCGGGAATATCCCTTCAGGACCGTTACGCCTTCGGCCAGGCTTCCCAGAATCAAGCCGCGATGGGTTATCGATTTGTCGCCGCCCACCGAGATTTCACCCCGGGGTTTTACTTTACCCTGAATCCGGTAATCCATCTGATTCCTATTTTTCCTCGTAGCAACCGAGGATTTTCGAATATAAGGCGACTTCATTCAGAGAATCGACCGCGTTCCGGTATTTTTCATCGACCAGGCAGCCGTGAAAATCGACGTAAAAGAGGTATTCCCAAGGCTTGCCGACGATCGGCCGGGATTCGAGCTTGACCAGATCGATATTGCGCAGCGCGAAGACGCTCAGGCAGCGGAAAAGGATCCCGGGTGTGTTCTTGACGCCGAAGGCGAGCGAGGTTTTGGCGTTGGGCCCGGCCGCGAAATTTTTTTCCCGGCCCAGGACGAGGAACCGGGTGTAGTTCTGGGGATGGTCCTCGATTTTTTTCTCCACGGCCCGGAGGTTGTAGAGTTTGGCCACCTGGGGACCGGCGATGATTCCGACATCTTTCCTCCTTTCGCGGATCAGGATCTTGGCCGCGCCGGCCGTGTCGTAGACCGGAGTAACCCGTACCCGCGGTCGTGCCGCCAGAAAGCGCTGGCATTGCTCGAGGGCGACCGGATGGGACCAGATTTCCTTCAGGTCCCGCGCGCTTACGCCGGGCCGGGCGAAATAATTAAAGCTGATCCGCAATTTGATCTCGCCCGTGATCCACAGGTCGTATTTCAGGAGCAGGTCGTAATTCTGATGAATGCTGCCGGTGAGGGTGTTCTCGATGGGAATGACGCCGAAAGCGCCCGGATCGCCGCCGACCGCCTGGAAGACGTCCGCGAATTTGAAAAGCCCGGTCGCCGGGATAAGGGGACCAAAGAATTGACGGGCCGCGCGCTCGCTGAAACTCCCCTTTTCGCCCTGATAATAAATCCGGGTCATAATTTCCTGCCAATCGCCTCGGCGATCCTCCGGATCTCGTCCATCAATTCCCGGAATTTTTCCGGTTTCAGGGATTGTTTGCCGTCGGACAGCGCCTGGGCCGGATGGGTGTGAACCTCGATGATCAGACCGTCCGCGCCCGCGGCAATGCCGGCCCGGGCCAGGGCATTGACATACCGCCAGTCGCCCGAGGCGTGGCTCGGGTCGATGATCAGCGGCAGGTGGCTCAGGTGCTCGATCACCGGAGGCGCGCTGATGTCGAGCGTGTTGCGCGTATAGCGCTCGAAGGTCCGGATCCCCCGCTCGCAGAGAATGACATTGGGATTTCCTTCAGCAAGCACGTATTCGGCGGCCATCAGCCATTCCTCCATCGTCGCGGACATGCCCCGCTTCAAAAGCACGGGTTTTTGGAACCGGCCCACGGTCCGGAGCAGGGCAAAGTTCTGCATGTTGCGCGCGCCGATCTGGAGGATATCAACGTACTGGCTGACCAAAGGCACGTCGATTTCGGATATGACCTCGGTCACGAGCGAAAGCCCCGTTTTTTCCCGGGCCCGGGCCATGATCTCGAGCCCCTTTTCCCCCAAACCCTGGAAGCTGTACGGAGAACTGCGCGGTTTGAACACGCCGCCGCGCAGGAACTTGGCGCCCGCTTCCTTGACCAGACCGGCGATCTCGAGCATCATCTCCTCGGACTCCACGGCGCACGGGCCCGCGATCACGGCCAGTTCCCGGCCGCCGATGGTGTGTACTCCCACCGGCACAATCGTGTCGGTGGGGTGGAATTCCCGGCTCGCCAGCTTGAACGGCGAAAGAATAGGGATCAAATTCTCCACGCCCGCCATCGGTTCGATGACCTTGATAATTCGGTCGCGATCCGTGGCGCCGATGACGTGGACCACGGTCTTTTTCTCCCCGGCCGAGACCCGCGTTTCATATCCGAGTTCTTTGATCTTCGTTTTGACCGCTTCGATCTCGCGCGGCGCGGCGGTCAAGGACATGGTAATGATCATCGCGCTCCTTTCCGCCGGACCGTATCGTTCCGGGTTGATCCGCGAAGATACTCGAGGGCCAGCAGGTAACCGGCGGCGCCCAGTCCGCAGATCTGGCCGCAGCAAACGGGCGCAATGAGCGACCGTTGCCGGAATTCTTCGCGGGCGAATATATTGCTCAGATGCACTTCGACCGTCCTTAAACCCGCCGCCTCGATGGCGTCCCGGATCGCGACCGAGGAATGCGTGTACCCGGCTGGATTGATGACCAGACCGTCAAACCCGCGCGCCTTGTGGATCGCGTCGATGATGCCGCCTTCGCAGCCGGACTGAACGATTTTAACCCGGATGCGTTTACCCCGGGCGTAAGCCTTGATCTTCCGATCGATTTCGGGGAGCGAAAAACGGCCGTAGATGTCCGGACGGCGCTTACCCAGCAGGTTGAGATTGGGCCCGTGGATCACAAGAAATTTTCCCATTTAACCTCCTTGATTTTTATTTTACCAACCCGAACCGGCACGGGAATTCGAATCTTGCCGCCCCGGATTTTTTTATCCTGCCGGACGTATCTGCGCAGCGCCGACCGGCGCACCCCGCTGGGCCACGCCGTCGGCAGGCCGATCCGGTGCAGCAGGTTCTGAAGCCGTGTCAATTCGTTGCGGGCAAGCATGCCCATCCTTACCGCGCGCGCCGCCTCCTGAACCATGCCGATCGCCACGGCCGGACCATGGGGGAATTTTTTATCACCGGCATGTTTTTCCAGGGCGTGACCGACGGTATGGCCGAAATTCAGGATTTCCCGCTGTCCCTTATCCTCGCGTTCATCCCGCCCGACGACCCGGCGTTTCAGGTCGACACAGGCGGCGACAAGATTGGTCAGGACCTCGAGATCGCGATCCCATACCGCCTCCAGGTTCGCCTCAAGCCGGGCGAAGAGCCGGGCGCGGCCGATGAAGCCATATTTCACGACTTCGGCCAGGCCGTTCCGGAATTCACGGTCGGGCAGGTTGAGCAGCATAACCGGATCGCAGGCGACCAGGTCGGGCGGATAAAAAGCGCCGATCAAGTTTTTACCATAAGCATGATTGACTCCGGTTTTTCCGCCGATGGCCGCGTCGACCTGGGCCAGGAGGGTGGTGGGGATATGGAAAAGTTTCATGCCCCGTTTATAAGTGGCGGCAATAAAACCGGTCAGATCCGTGATCACGCCTCCGCCGAGGGCTACGAGACAGTCGCCCCGATTATAACCCTTACGGGCCAGGAGATCGTAAATCCGGCGCACCGTGTCCAGGTTTTTTAAACGCTCGCCCTCGGGTACAACGCAGGGCAACAGCTCAATGCCGCTGCGCCGGAATGAGGCGATTACCCGGTCCAGATAAAGCGCGGCGACGACCGGATTCGTGATGATGAGGCCCCGGCTTAAGACCTGACCGTAAGGAGCCAGGGTCGAATTCCGGGATAAAACGCCGGCGGCAATGATCACCGGATAGTTCTTATTCGACGCCCGGACTTCGATTGTGCGTATCCGTTCCGGATAAGATGGTTTGCCAATTCCCGCCTTTTCGATGATCCGGTCCGCGATCCGGGTAGGGTTTTGGGCGTCGGTGTCGACATTCCAGTCGGCGAAGTCATATTGCCCGCGCCGGGCCGTGAAAATTTCCCGGATCCGTGTTTTATCCCGGATGAGCGGCCGGACCCGGTCGTATTTGAGTCTTTTTTCAAGGGTGGAAAGATCGGCCCGGAGGTGGATGACGAGACCCATGCGTTTAAGACGGCGGCGGTTTTGCGCGTCGAGCACGGTCCCGCCGCCGGTGGCGAGGACGATTTTTTTCAGGTTCATGACCGAAGCGAGTGCCGTATTTTCAACCTTCCGGAAATCGGATTCGCCGCGCCGGCGAAAGAGATCGGCGACTTTAAGTCCGGTTTTTAATTCGATCAGCCGGTCCAAAGACAGGTAAGCCCACCCGGTTTTGGCGGCGATCGCCCGGGCCACCGTATCCTTGCCCGCCGCCATAAAACCGATCAGGATAATGTTATCCGGCATTTCTGATCCTCCGGCAGTATCGCCGATAACTCGCCCGGATGTCCCGGAGGGAGTCCGAACCGAATTTTTCCAGGTAAGCGTCGGCCAGGACCCAGGCCAGCATCGCTTCCGCGATGACCCCGACCGCGGGTAAGGCGCAGATATCGGCCCGATCCCGATGGGCGAAAACCGGCCGTCCGGTCTTCAAATCCGCCGAACGGAGCGGCCGGGCCAGGGTCGGTATCGGTTTGACCGCGAGGCGCACGACCAGGCGCGAACCGTTGGTAATTCCGCCCTCGATTCCGCCGCCGCGGTTGGTTTTACGGAAAAATCCGCGGCCGCGTCGAAAGAAAATTTCGTCCTGGACCTGAGAACCGAAACGCCGGGTATTATCCCACGCGTCGCCGATTTCAACGCCTTTCACCGAGGGAATCGAAAGCATGGCCAGTCCGATCCGGCTATCCAGGCGGCGGTCAAATTGGGCCATGGATCCGAGACCGGGACAGACGCCCCGGGCGGTTATTTCGGTTACGCCGCCCAGGGTATCGCCCCGGGATCGAGCCCGGTCGATCCGCCGGATCATCGCCCTTTCCCGCAACGCATCGGCGCAGCGAAGCGGTGAACGGTCCGGCACCCGGCAATTTATCCCCCGCTTACGGATCCGGATTCCGCCGATCGCGATCGTTTGGGAAAAAATTTCCACGTCCAGTTCCCGGAGAAAGGTTTTTAATAACCCGCCCGCCGCAACCCGGCCGGCGGTCTCCCGGGCCGATGCCCTTTCCAGAACATCCCGGAGGTCATTATGGCCGTATTTTAAAGCGCCGGGGAGGTCCGCATGGCCGGGCCGGGGGCAGGTTATGTGAGTCGCGGGTTGAACTTTCTCGATAGCCATGACCGCGCGCCAATTTTCATAATCATTATTCGCGATGAAGAAAGCGACCGGTGCGCCCAGGGTCCGGCCCGACCGGATACCCGCCCGGACCTGAATCATATCCTTTTCGATCTTCATGCGTTCGCCGCGTCCATAGCCGTGTTGCCGCCGGGATAATTCCCGATTGATGAGCGCCGGGTCAAACGGGATACCGGCGGGCAGCCCGTCGATAATCACGGTCAAACCCGGCCCGTGCGATTCCCCCGCGGTAAGCAAACGGATCATTTGATCCCCGCCGCGGTTTTCATGATTCGAACCGGCGCCCGTTCCCCGGTCCATAGTGCGAAGGAACGCGCCGCCTGCAGGACCAGCATGGGGAGCCCGTTCAGGACCCGAACCCCTTTCTTCGAATTCAGACCGAACCGGTAATTAAGATCGAAGTATACCGATCCGGATTTAAGAACCGGTAAGATAATTTCCTGCAGGTCGGCGGGCGCGGCATTGACCACCAGGTCCATGTTTTTACTGAGGATCGCTTCCAGCCGGCGGAAATTTACCGGTTCGGCTCCGAAATTTTGGGCGGTTATTTTCGCTTTCTCATCATCTAGGTCCGAGACGAAGAAGGCCCCCGGTTTGCGGCCGCGGATGACGCAGGCGCAAGCCCGCCCGGCGCCGCCGCAGCCGATCAAGAGGACTTTCCGGTCCGCGATTTTGATGTCTTTTTCGGCCAGCGACCCGCGGAATCCATCAAGATCGGTATTGTGCCCGGTCAGACGCCGGTTTTCAATGATCAGGGTATTGACCGCCCGGACCGATTCTGCCTCCGGGGAGATCCGGTCGAGAAAGTCCAAAACCCGTTCTTTGTAGGGAATCGTGACATTAAGACCGCGGAAATTTTTATTCCGGAGATCCTTCATAAAGGCCGTCAGATTTGCCTCCTTAACGGGCAGGGGGAGGTATATTCCGCGGAGACCGAGTTGCTTGAACGCCGCGTTATGGATCTTCGGCGACAGCGTATAGCTCAGCGGATAACCGATCAGACCGGTGAAGATCATGGGTTAACTCGCCGGTCGCGCGCTTGAGAGCCAGTCGCGGCCGGAATCCATAAGCCGGATGAATTTTGCTTCCCGGCGGCCGAGAATAATTTTGGTTACGCGGCGGACGTTTTTATCCAGGTCGGCATAGAGGCGGTTCCGGTAGGGGTTGAGACGCTGGATCGCGTAATACAGGCGGGGGTTTTCGCAAAGCACGCTGCGCGCCGTGTCCAACTGGCGCCGAAAAGTCGTGCTGGCGATCTTCTCGAACCGGCGGCATGAATACCCGCTTCGAACCAGCAATTCGCCGAAGACGATGTTGACGAGATGCGAGAGCCCGAGCACGTACGAGATCAGGCGGTCGTGTTCGTTCAGGTTTAAGGATAAGAAAGCGATCTCCGGATCCCGGAAAAGGGCGCGGATCCGGTTGTCCGCCCGGCGGCAGCCGCAGGCGCAGAGACAGATCGTTTTCTGGTCCCGACTCCGGACCCCGGGGCCGAACAGGGGGTGGATGCTGGTTATCGCGAGACCCTGGCGCCGGGCCGATCTCAGCGACTTTAAAATGTGCCCCTTGACGCTCGCGATATCGCAAACGATCCCGTGGTATCGGTCTTTGGCCAGCCGGTCGATGATGCTCCCAACCTGGTCGAGCGGGACGCTGATCAAAACCAGATCCGAATTCCGGACGCCGGCGTCCAAGGTCATACCGGTCCGGAACCCGGCGCTACGGCATTTGGGGTCGTATACGGCGACCCGGTGTCCGCGCCGGGCGAGAAAAGCGACTAACCACCGGCCCATATCGCCCGCGCCGCCGATCACGAGAATTCTTTCCGGCCGCGGAACCGGTGCGGCGTTGAATAATTTCTGCTGTTCGTGCCGGGATCCGGCGATGATCGTCTGAAAAACAGATTGGATGAGGTCGGTTTGGAGCCCGGCGCGGCGACCGGTTCGGAGCGCGCGTTTCATGACCGCCGCTTCCGTTTTCACGTCCCTTATCGACCGCCCCAGATACCGTTTCCGCGCGCCGATCCGGTTCGTCAGGGAAAATCTTTTGCCCAACAGCCGAATCAATTTCTGATCCATTGCGTTCACCTGCCGGCGAAGCCGCCGGATCGTCGCGGTTTCCGTCATTGCCATCGCCGCCTCGCCAGTTCGCCCACGACATCATCGTAGCGCACGCCGTTTTTAGCCATTAACACCGTCAAAAAATAAAGGACATCCGCGACTTCCCAGACTATTTCATCCCGGGTTCCGGCTTGGATAACCTCTTCGGCTTCCTCCCGGATTTTTTCCCGGAGCCGGTCGTCGGTCAGGCGGGCCGTATACGAACCGGGCGCGGGATTAGCCAGACGGTCCAGAACCACCGAATAGAGCGCGGGCAGAGAAAAGTTCAGATCGCCAAAACAGGAGTATGTTTCGTTATGGCAGGCATTGCCTTTTTGCCGGATCCGGGCCAACAGGGTATCCCGGTCGCAGTCGGTTCGGATTTTAATCAGTTCCTGGGCATTACCCGAAGTTTCGCCCTTCCGCCAGAGCTTGTCCCGGGAACGTGAAAAATACCACATCGCGTTTTCGGCAAAAGTTTTTTGGAGAGATTCGCGGCTCGAGAAGGCGAGGTTGAGAACCTGACCGGCTTCATCCTGGGTTACGGTCGGGACCAGTCCTTTATCCCAATCGACGGATTCGACAAAAGCGTCGGCCAGGCGCAGACGGTCCGTGTAGATAGCCATGCCCAGCTGGCAATTGACGCCCAGCCGGGACAGCTCCCGGATTTCATCCCGGGTCGTTATGCCCCCCGCGGCCGTGACCCGGTTTCGGGTCGACCGGGCTAATTCCTTAACCAGGTTCATATCCGTGCCCTGCATACCGCCTTCCTTTTCCACGCAGGTATATAGGAACTCGGCGCAGTAGGGTTCGCATTCCGGTACGACTTTTAAAAGGTCCAAACCGGTTTCATGGGTCCAGGCCCGGGTTACGATCTTGCCCTGGCGGGCGTCGATCGCGATGATAATCCGGTTTTTACCCAGCGCCGCGCGGAGTTCGGTCAGGAAACCGCGATTGATCCGGTCGTCTTCAAAGGCCTTAGAACCGACGATGACCTTCCGCGCGCCCCAGCCGATCATTTTTTTCGCGGTCGCTACGTCCCGGATGCCGCCGCCCACCCGGCAATCGCCAAGTTTCAGGATTTCCCGGATCAGCGGTTGGTTGTCGCCGCGACCCATGGCCGCGTCGAGGTCGATGACGGCCGTTTCACCGAATTTATCGAATTCCCGAATCCGGTCCCGCGCGTCGTCGCGTTCGAGAATTTTTTCCTTGCCCTGCCGCAGCTGGACGGCTTTGTTGTCCATCAGGTCGAGAGACGGAATCACCATCTTACGCGCACTCCTTTCTTTTCCAGATATTCTTTAATTTTCGCGATCGTATGCGAGTTGAAGTGCAGGAGCGACGCCAGCAGCACCGCATCCGCCTTGCCCAGGACGACCGCATCCCGGATTTGGTTCAGGGTGCCGGCTCCGCCCGAGGCGATGACCGGCACGGCCACCGTTTCCGCGACCCGGCAAGTCAATTCCAGGTCATAGCCCTGACGGGTTCCGTCCTGATCGATCGAATTGAGCAGGATCTCGCCCGCGCCCAGCGCGGCGCCTTTTTTCGCCCAAGCGACCGCGTCCTGACCGGTTTGGCGGCGGCCGCCATGGGAATAGGCGAACCACCGGTTACCATCTTTTTTGGCGTCGATCGAAAGAACGATGCACTGGCGGCCGAAAACCCGGCTGCCCTGGACGAGGAGGTCCGGATTTTGCAGAGCCGCCGTGCACACCGCGACCTTGTCCGCGCCCGCGTTCAAGGCGCTTCTCATGTCATCTACGGTCCGGATGCCGCCGCCGACCGTGAAGGGGATAAAAACCTGCCGCGAAACCTTTTCCACGACATCGAGCATGGTCTTGCGGCTTTTAGGAGAAGCGCCGATGTCCAGAAAGACAAGTTCGTCGGCGCCCTGATCGTTGTAACCCTTCGCCAGTTCGCAGGGATCGCCGGCGGTTTGAAAGTTTTTAAATTTTACGCCTTTGACCACCCGGCCTTCATCGACGTCCAGGCAGGGTATAATGCGAACCGTTATCATTGGGATATCCTCCGGATCGACAACGGGAATCCCCCGATCCAATTTCGCAAGAGTCGGAGACCCGCCGCGCCGCTCTTTTCCGGATGGAACTGAACTCCGGATATGTTTCCCCGTTCCACGATCGAGGGGTATTCGAGCCCGTAATCGGTTACTCCGGACACGATCGACCGGCCGTCCGGAATCGCGTAGAAACCGTGCAGGAAATAAAAATAGGGTTTCTTACCCAGCCCGGTCAGGAGTCCGGATTTTTTTATCGAGCGGATATCGTTCCAGCCGATCTGGGGAACCTTGCCCGATTTGAATTCCCGGCATTGCCCCGGGAAGAAGCCCAGGCCGTTCATACCCCGGTCTTCTTCGCTGGCGTCAAAAAGCATCTGCATGCCCAGGCAAATACCCAGGAAGGGTTTATCCGCATTTAACCAATCCCGGATGACCGCGGTTAAACCGGATTGGTTCAGATAATTCATCGCCGCGCCAAAATTACCCACGCCCGGGAGCAGGATTTTGTCGCAGCCAGCCAGTTCTTCGGGCCGGGCAATGATCCGGCAATCGGCTTTGAGGAAAACCAATGCCTTTTGGACCGACCGCAGGTTTCCCGCCCGGTAATCGACGATCGCGATCATCCGATCACTCCCTTAACGCTGGGCATCTCCTTCATTAACCGGCGGTCCCGGCTGCACGCCGTCTTGAGCGCCCGGGCCAGGGCTTTGAAAATAGCCTCCAGCTTGTGATGATCGCTGCGGCCGGAGAGGATTTTAACCGCGATGTTAGCCTTGAGATTATTGGCCAATCCGACCAGGAAATCCTCCAGGACATCGGTATCCAGGTCCCCGCAAAAACGGCGCCGGAACCGGCCCGCGAAATTCAGGTGCGGCCGGCCCGCGATATCGACCGCGGCCACGACCAGCGCCTCGTCCATGGGCTGGATAAAATATCCGGCCCGGTTGATCCCCCGGCGGTTGCCCAGGATCCGGTTAAAAGCCTGGCCCAGGCTGATTCCCAGGTCCTCGACCAGGTGATGCTGATCCACGTGGAGGTCGCCCCGGGCTTTGATCTTTAAATCGAACCCGCCATGCCGGGCGAACGTTTCAAGCATGTGGTTCAGGAAACCGACCGGAGTTTGGATGTCGAACCGTCCGCGGCCTTCGATATGCAAAGAAACTTCGATGCTCGTTTCTCCGGTTCGGCGCCGAATCCGCGTTTTGCTCATCGTTCCTCCAGGACGGCCTTTAGTTTTTTCAGAAAAATTTCGTTTTCCCCGGGTCGGCCAACGGTCACGCGCAGCCAGTCTTGAAGAGTGGGTATGTCGAAATTGCGGACGAGCACGCCTTTTTTTCGCAAACCGTTGAAAACCCGGTGCGCGGATTGCCCGCGGGTTTTAAAAAGAATGAAGTTGGTCCGGGAAGGAATCGGTTTCACGCCTTTGATCTTGTCCAATCCCCGCATCAATTTTTCCCGCTCGCGGATGATTGTCTCCACCGTCTGCCGGATATATTCCGGTTTGCCCAGCATTTCCGACGCGGCCGCCGGCGGAAAAATCCCGACGGAAAACGGCAGTTTCACCTTCGCCATGACCGCGGCGATTTCCGGCCGGGCGAGCAGGTAACCGAGCCTTATGCCCGCCAATCCGAACGCCTTGGAAAAGGTCCGGATGACCATCAGCCTTTTGTATTTTTCGACCAGGGGCAGGCAGGTTTGGCCGGAAAATTCATGATACGCTTCGTCAACGGCCAGGTAACCCCGGATCGAACGGGCGATGGCTTCGATCTGGGGAATTTCCAGGATCGTGCCGGTCGGGTTGTTGGGTGAGGCGAGCATGACCAGCCGGGCGCCCTGGGCGGCGGCAATGATGGCGTCCGGTTCGTGGCGGAAATCCTTGCCCAGGCTTACAGTTTGGACATCCCGGCCGAGAATCCGGCCCAGCCGGGCATAGATCGAAAAGCCCGGTTCGACGACGACCATTTTCGCGCCCGGTTCGCAGGTCGCGAGGAGGATCGTCTGGATGATTTCGTTTGAGCTGTTGCCGATGACGGTGCCCCGGGCCGAAAAACCGGCGTAGTCGGCAATCCGGTCCAGCAATTCCTTAGTCTCGAGCGGTGGATAGCGGTTCCACGGTGCGCGCCCGAGCGTTTTGAACACCCGTTCCTTGATTTGGGTTGGCACGTCGTAAGGCGATTCATTCTGGTTGAGCTTGATCTTACATCCCTCCTGCGGGACGTGGTAGGCTTTGATCGCAAGGCAGGCCGGGTTCATGCCATCACCTTCTTCAATTCATACTCCAGGATATCGGTGGCGCCGATCTTTTTCAAAAAAGGGATGAGCTTGGGGATCTCACTTTTCCGAACCGCGATCTTCACCGCGTAGCCCTGGTCGCCAAACAGGGCCGCGACCGTGGGCGAGCGCATACAGGGGAGGATCTTCACAATATCATCGAGCCGGTCCTTGGGTACGTTCATCTCGAGCATGACCCGGTCCCGGGCGTCGAGCACGGCCGTCATGAGCATTTTCAATTTATCGACCTTGTCCCTCTTCCAGGGATCGTCCAGGCTTTTCCGGTTCGCGATGAAGCGGGTGGAAGATTCCAAAATCTGGGCGATGGGCACCAGGTTGTGTTCTTCCAGGGTCTGTCCGGTCTCCGTGTTGTCGACGATCATGTCCGCGTCGTCGGGCGGGAACGCTTCGGAGGCGCCGTAAGTCCGCAAAAAAACGTAATCGTATTCTTCCCGGTCCAAATACCCGCGGGCGATATTCTCGTATTCGGAAACGACCACGATCTTCCGGCCGTGGAGATCATCTTCAAGTAGTTCCCGGGGCACCGCGGCGATAATGCGCACCGGGTCGAACCCCAGGTCCATAACCTCGACGACCGCGGCCCGCGATTCGACGATCCAGTCATAGCCCGTGAATCCGACGTCATGGCGACCGAGCTCGATCAGTTCGGGGATATTCTGGGGTTTCATGATTTTGACCTCGATTTCCGGGTCGCTGACCAGCGGGCGATAGACGTGTTCCTTCCTCTGAAGACGGATACCGGCTTCTCCCAATAACCGGATGACATTTTCGCTGATCCGGCCCTTGGGGATGACTAACCTTAATTTATTCATGGTTTTTCCTTCCATTTGGGCAAAATGAACGCATACCTATTTTTCATAGGGCTTTTCATATCCGGTTTTGGTTTCCTGGGTTTTAGCTAGGAATCAGCTCCAAACCTCGGACATACGCCCCGTAATAAAATAATAATGGGCGTAAGCGTGGTGTCCCCAATAATAATGTTTGTGGTTATGCTTAGGGACATAAAGAGCGGAGACCGCGGGCGATGAACCCGGGTTTTTTCCGTTCCGAGATTTGAAGTTCGTAACCATAAGTTCACTAGTATAGCCAAAAAGAAAAAATTGTCAAGGGGGAAGTTTAAGCTTTCGGCGTGCACAAGTTTCTTGACATTAACCCAATCTTAAATATTATTAGTATTAGAAAAAGGAGGAAACATGCAAATTCTGCTCGTTCTCTTGCAAGTCATGAACTCGGGCCCGGGACCATCGCGACCCGGCCTGACCGGCGCCGGCGGGCCTGACGCTTTTGGCTACCGCTGGATCGACAGCGATACAGTGGGCGGGCCGGCCTATAACTGGGTCGAAATCAAGGGGGTTGGCACGCAGATCACCGGCCTGGCGGACGACAACGTAGTCGGTCCGTTCGGCACCGGCTTCGATTTCCCGTATTACTGGTACACGGTGAACTCATTCTACGTCGGATCCAACGGTTACATCGCCTTCGGCGACAACGGCCTCGAAGCGCATCCATTTCAAACCTTGCCCAGTCCCACGGCGCCCAACAACATGCTTGCCCTCTACCTGTGCGACATGGATTACACAACCGGGGGCAAAGCCTGGATCTGGCACAACGCAGCTCTCGATACTTTTATCTTCGAGATCGACAGCGTCAAATACTGGAACGAGCCGGCCAGCAACAACGTCTGCGAGATCATCCTCAGCCGCGCCGACAGCGCGATCACCTTTCAATATTTGGCTCAAGCCGGCACCCCCGGCGGCGTCACCGACTACGTGACCGTCGGCATGGAAAACATATCCGGCACAGTCGGCCTTCAGTACAATCATGACAACGTGCCGGCGGGCAACACCATCCATCCCGGCTTGGCGATCCGTTTCTACCCGCCTTCAACCACCAGCTATCAGGTCCACGATATCGCGGTCTGGAATGTGATGAACCCCTCATCCGGCGGTTTTTTCGTCTACAACGCGGACACGGCGAACCTCTGGGCCCGAATCAGGAACACCGGCAACCAGACCGAGACCAACTTCAACGTCTACTGCCAGGTCCGGAACAGTTCGAACGCGGTCGTCTTCGCGGACACGGTTAACATACCGACGCTCGCTCCGGGCGCGGTTGACTCGCTGGTATTCACGCCCGGCTGGACGCCGACCGCGAACGGACAATACGTCATGAAGGTCAAGTCCTTGCTCAGCGGCGACATGACCCACTCCAACGATTCCCTGGTCGTGGAAGCCCGCGTGGTCACCTACCCGGCGATCCTGGCCTGGGACAAAGGCACTTACGAAACGGCCATGTCCTGGAACGGCCCGAATTCGGGTTGGGGCAACTATTTCGTACCGCCCCGTTATCCGGTCCGGATCACCCAGGGCCGGATCCATTTCGGCGCCGCGGCTGGAGGCGGCATGAATTTTCGGGTCCTGGACGACGACGGAGCCAACGGCGACCCCGGTACCGTGCTTTTTGATTCCCTGGTCACGGTCTCGGATACGGGCTGGCTCTCCGTCAATTTGATCAGCCACAACTTCATCGTCGCGTCCGGCGGTTTTTATATCGGCGGCGTCGCGACGCAGGCCGGCGACCCGGCTTTTTCGATGGACACGATCCCGCCTTTCTCCAAGCAGGGGTGGGAGTTTACCGGATCCTGGGCGCCGCACCGCGATAACGCGCGCATGGATATCGGCATCCGGTCCGCGGTCGAACTCTGGACGGGCGCGGCCAGCGAGCCGCGGCTCCCCGAGCGCGAGACGGGTCGGATCATAACCGCCGTGCCCAACCCGTTCCGCAAGCTGACCAACATTACTTTCGCTCCCGGTTTCCGTTCGATCGCGATCTATGACGCGCTGGGCCGCCTGGTGCGCGAGCTGCCGGCGGACAAAGGTTCTACCCAGTGGGACGGACGCGACCGCCTAGGTAACCAGGTCAGCCCCGGCGTCTATTTTGGCTTGGCCGGTCACCAGGGTTACATCAAGCTCATCCTGACCGATTGATAAACCTGGAATTACGAAAAAGGGGACCTTGAACGGTCCCCTTTTTCGTTGGCGGATCCAATAATATGGGTTGACCCCGTTAGAGCTCCTGGAGATAGGTTAATGCCGCACCAAAAGCATGTTAAAAAGCTCTTAACCCTTCAGACTTCCCAGTTAAAGATAGTTAGGATCTCTAACGGGGTTGACATTGCCCGGATTTTGAATATCCTTTAGTATAACAGAAGGAGGTATTATGATATATATTCTTATGATCCTGCAGGTGTTGAGCAGCGGGGTTGCCAATCCAACCCCCGCGCAGACGGTAGTTACCGAACCTGCCGCGACCATCAATAATGACCAAGGTACAGCGTTCACAATCCGCGCCGAAACGATCGACAGTTTCGAGCGCGCGGCGCTGGCGCCCTGGACAATCCGGGGTTATGCCTGGACAGTTCGGGATACGACTAACGTCTACGGCCCGAACTCCCATAACCTGAACGGTTACCGCTATGCCGGCGTACCGGCCGCGGACATCGCCGAGTATCCGGACGGAAACGATACCGGCTCGGTGATTTCGCCGACCATCGACCTTACCGGCTGGGATTCCATGTTCGTGTCCTTCGCTTACTGGCAGGATGTCGAGGGGGTCACGGATAATTTTGACGGTTACATCGTGGAAATATCCTCGAATAACGGCACGGTCTGGACCCAGGTTGATCCTAACGCCTTGGGTCATCTTAATCCCACGTATGACTCGCGTTTGGCCAATTCCGGACCTCTGGGCAACCGTTTCGCGTATTGCTATGACCGGCAGTACTGGGTCAACGTCGCGTCCGTGAACCTGATCGCCGCGGGTTATGTCGTCACCGGCCAGCAGGCTAAGGTGCGCTTCAAATTCGCCAAAGACCCGCTTTCCGGCGGCCAGGGTACGTTCATCGACGACGTGCGCTTCGGCGATACGCCGCCCCCGGATCTGTTATCCCCCATCATCACGCATGCACCGCTTGCCGATAATCCGGATACGTTATTGCCGACCCAGGTCGTCGCGGTCGTGACCGACCTCGGTACGGGCGTGGACCCGGATTCGGTCTATCTCCATTATCAGATAGAGACCGGTTCCTGGGTGAGTGCAAAGATGACCCTCACCACCGCGGACACTTTCCAGGCTTCGATTCCTCCGCAGAGCTATCATACCGATATCTTCTATTACATCACCGCCTTCGACCTCGCCTCCCCGCCCAACCAGGGTATCTCCGCGACCTATAATTTTGAGGTCACGAACGCGCTGACCATCCGGCTCGACGACGGCCAACCCTACTGGGGCGGCAGTCTCGGCAATGCCGGCAACGGCCTCTTCACCCAGTTCCCGCTCATTGTGGTCGGTCTGGACAGCGGCATCCTGCACCAGGTGAAGTTCTTCTTTGACGGTCGCGGCCCGTTTACTCTCCGGTTATACGATTGGACCGGCACGCAACCGGGAACCATGATCGGCGAAGTGACAGGTCTGGAATGCCCGGCCTATCAGTGGTTCACGGTCGACATTACAAATTTGAACCTCCACGTTGTGGCAGAAGCGGTTGCCGGATTCGTCATCGTCAGCGATCCCGTGGACACGCTGTTCTGCATGATGGACCCGACCCAGGATTATCCGGAAAGGCTCTGGGGTTGGATAAACAGCGCCTGGGTACAGACGGCCTTCAACGGCGGTGATATGATGGAAATTCTTAAGGTCATCCCGCTGCCGTTACCGGGCGTGGAAGAGAAACCGGGCGTGAAACCGGAGCCGAAAGCTCTCAGTTTAGGTCCGGCCATGCCCAACCCGGCGCGTTCCATCACGACCATCGGATTCCAACTGCCGGCCGAGCAGGAAGTACGCCTGACGGTGTACAATGCCGCCGGTCAGTTGGTTAAAACCCTGGTCAACGGTCACCTGGCGTCCGGTTCGCACCAGGTGGTGTGGAACGCCAGCGACGAAACGGGAAAACCCGTCGCGGGCGGCGTTTATTTCTACCGCCTTACGGCCGGCGCGCAGGATCGGACCGGCAAACTGGTGGTGACGAAGTAAGCGTTGACAAATCCTTAAAAGAAAAGGGGCTGACAATTCAGCCCCTTTTCTTTTTTTTTACGATATCCGGTCCGTGCTCTTTTTTATTGACACGGTTTGGATATTCAATATAATCAACCATGGCGAAAATCGATAAGGTGCTGTGCCCGTTCTGCATCTTCACCTCGAAGTACATCGATCTAATCATCAACGACGAAGGTCAGTACGTGTGCCCGAGCTGCAACTCGGCTTTTTCCTACGAAGAGCTGATGCAGTTATACAGCCTTAGCCAGTATTCGGGGAATATCAAAAAGGAAAATCTGAAGCGTTTTTCGTAAACAAATGATTATGGAGATATTAACAAGAAGATTGCGGAGATGTATGAAACAGATTACGTAGATGTAAAATTTATCATTCCAGTCTTACTCTGAAATCCCCTTTAACGACCTCGCCGATGATTACGGGTTTCAAAGCCCGGAAACGTTTCACCTGTTTTGGCTGAACAATCACCGCCATGCCAATGCCCATGTTGAACACCCGGTACATCTCTTCTTCCGGCACGGCGCCCATTTTTTGGATCAGGCGGAAAATCGGGTACGGTTTCCAGTTTTTCTTGCGGATTACGGCCGCGGTACCGGGCGGCAGGATGCGGTCGATGTTATCGTAAAAACCGCCGCCGGTGATATGCACCAACCCCCGGACGTAACGCAGGCGCGGTTCGAGGTCCCGGCGGTAGGAAAGGTGAACTTTCAGGAGCTCTTCGCCGATCGTGCATTTTAATTCCCGGACGTAGGAGTGGAAAGTATATTTTTTCAAAAGCACCTTGCGGGCCAGGGAATACCCGTTGGTATGAAGCCCGGACGATTTCAGACCCAGGATCAGGTCTCCGGGCGCGATGCGCTTCGGATCGATATAATCCTTCTTGGCGACCCGGCCGACAATGAACCCGACCAGGTCATAAACGCCCTTAGGGTAAAACCGGCTCATCTGCGCGGTTTCGCCGGCGACGAGGGGGCATCGCTCCCGGCGGCAGGAAGTGGCGATGCCTTTGACGATGGCGATGAGCTGTTTTCTCTCGAGTTCCGAAAAGGCGATGTAGTCGAGAAAGAAAACCGGCCGGGCGCCGGTGGTCAGGATGTCGTTCACGCAATGGTTTACCAGGTCCATGCCGATCGTCCGGTGTGAGTCCATGCCGCAGGCCACAAGGATCTTGGTCCCGACGCCGTCAACGCTGCTCACCAGATACTCATCGCCCATTTCGTAGATCCCGCCGAAAAGCCCGTAACGCGACTGCGAGGGTTTGGGGAAGGTTTTTGCGACTTCCCGCCCGATCGCCTTTTTGACGAGGTTCAGCGCGTCGATATTTACACCCGCATTCTTGTAGAGCATTTTAATCCCTCATTTATCGAAGATCGCCCGGACCTCGCCCAGCGAAGGCAGGCGGTTGTGTTTATAAAAGAAAATAGTTTGGTAATCGCGGTAATCGCGGATTTCGGATTCCCGGGGCAGAATGGGCATGGCCGCGGACAGTTGTTTCGAAACCTGGTTACCAACCAGGTATTCCACGAGCAACGCGGCCAGAATAATGATTGCCAGGACCGGTGTTACGACTTTTTTCAGGGAGAATTCGCGCTTGGGCCGGAGTTTTTTGGGGATTGGTTTGGCGAAAGCGACCTCGACCTGGCCGGTGGACAGCAGCCGGTACAAACAGGAATAAGTGTAGAATTTGCCGAGCCCCGAGATGCCGACGATATCATCGACGTTGCGCTGCCCGTCAATCAGGGAAAGAATCCGTTCCTCGTCGTCGGCGAGTTTGAGCTTCAGCTCGGGACGGTCGACTTTCTTATAGACCAGGTCCAGAGAGTCGATGGCCTTGACAATCTTGGGCCACTCGTCGTAACGGCGGGCCGCTTCGATGATCAAGCTTTCAGTTTTCAAGCGGATCTTGAGAATGCTCTTGGGATAGATGACCGAGCTCGCTTCGAATTTAAACTCGCCCTCCTGCCAGCTGAAAATCTCGTCGATGACTTCCTGGATCTTGAAGCGGATGACTTTTTCCACATCCTCGATGCTCAAGTATTTGTCCTCCAGGATGATGTTCATGATCGGGCGTTTGGTTTCCTGATATATCTCCCGGATCATTTCGAAGAGGTTCTGCTTGAGGTATCCGGATTTAACCAGATAATTTTCCAGACGCTCCACGGCATCGCCCCGCTCGAAGAAGGCGCCGGTGATTAGGCCCTCGGAAAATCCGATGTCGACGACCTCGTTTTTGCGTTTGATCCTGAGCACGCCGGTGGACCGCTCCTGGGATATGAGCTGGAGGAGGCTGGGCGGGTTGAAGCTTTTAAGGTCACCTTCAAGCGGCATGTTCTTCTCCCATGATCAGAAACGAAAGGATATAGGCTCCGAATGTGACCACGACCGCCGGCCATAGGACCGTCGAGCCCGTGGGCAGGGCAATCCAGCCGGCGGGTTTCACGAACAGATCGGAGAAAAGGATCGGCAACCAGGCCGCCGCGGTGATAAAGAGGATCACCAGGCCGGGAAAATTCTTACCCCGGAAAATAAGACCCGTGCCGGGCGCGGCGAGATTGATCAGGTAGCTTATCAATCGGTTCAATATGCCCCGCCGCCGGCTCAGGGAATCCCGCATATCATCCGCAACCTCGGTGCTTTTCGTTTTTTCAAGTTTGCGGGCGCAATCGCCGCATATTATATCGTCTTCGTATTCCTTTTGGCAGGCGGCGCAAACCGCCTGTCCGCAGAGCCGGCAAAAGAACGGCGGTTCAAACTTCAACGGCGCGAAAGATACGAGCAGGATCAGGATAATGGGGATGACCAGCAGCGGATTTATCCAGGGCCGGACTTTTTCCGGGTTGTTCAGCAGGATCTTATAGAAATCGCGGTTGGTCGGTCCGATGGCGATCGGTGTCTTGGAGAGACTGGAAAAACCCATCTGCCGCGCCTCTTCCATGTACTTGGATGACGCCAGGTATTCGATGTTTTTCATTTTAAGAAGCGCGAGATTGAAATAAGGTTCGGGCCGGCCCATGGTCAGCGCGTACGTGTAGAGAGTTTCCGCCCGGGCATCCTCGTCGATCGCGGCGTAGATATTGGCGAGGTTATTGACCACTTCCACCTTGCGGTTACCGCGGAAATAAAGATCCTCATAAATGGCCATAGCATCCTCGAGGGCGCCCTGGCGGTTAAGGGCATAGGCCAGAAGTTCCTTTTCGGCGGGCGTCCCGGGATTGATCCGAATCGCGCTGTCAAAATGCAACATTCGGTATAGCTCGTAAGTTTGGCTGCCGCCCTGGAGAAAATGCCGGAATTTACTGATTGGAATCGAGAGGGCGAAGAGCGCGATCAGGAGAACCGCGTTCAGGCGCAGCCAATTTTTTTCGCGCCGGTTCATGATCAGGGCGAGGATCAGGCCATAAAAGAGGTAGATCAGAAAGGGGTGGCGCAAGACCAGGGCCGGGATCAGCAGGATGACGAAGGGCAGGGCATTCTTGAACGAACTATGCCGGAACGGATCGAGCCGATGGCTCAAGACGGGCAGATAGAATATCGTTTTAGCGCATATGTACCCCAGCCCGGTCAGGAAAACGGCCAAGACCAGAAAGATAAATATATTCGTAATGAAAAAAACCTGGTTCCGGATGTTGTTCAGGATCGGGAGGTTTAAAAGTTCGGTCAGGCCCGGGTATTTGCGGTATCTGGTTTTCAGGGCGATGAGCGAAAAAATGTTTTCGATCGCGGACGAATCCAGGCGAACCGCGAGATCGAGCTTTTCCAGGGTCCGATCGTATCCGGTCTGTTCTTTGGCTTCCCACCGAATCAGTGCGGAAAGGTAAAAATTTTGACCGATGAGGGATTTCTTCAAAAAGGAATCGGCTTCCGGGCTATCGGTCGTACTCCGCCAGAACCAGAGCGTCACGGGATCATCCTTGAAATCGTCGAGCCGGTATTCACCCCGGGTTAGTCCGACAAAGATCGACTCGCGGCGCGGGGAATCAATAAAGACTTTATAATCGGTGCTGAAATTCGCGAAAAGGCAAAGTAAAATCAGCATTGGTTATTATAAGTATAAAACACGGGCATGTCAACCCCGTTAGAATCCTGACCGTTAACGAATCCGCAGACCGTAACCGCTTGATGCTTTCTTAAGCTTTCCGGTGATTTATCAGCTCATTTTGCGAACTTCTAACGGGGTTGACACGCGCCGAATTTTTAATATCATTAAGGAAAAGGGGTAACAACATAATGAATATCATCCTTTCGATTTTTTTGATATCCGGCATGACCGGCAAGATCCCGGGCGAGGTATGGATTTTAAAATCGCGGACCCGCGGTTTCTGAGGAATCTGATCATCTATCCGGTCGCGACGGACAACGGCGGGATGACGGCGCCGCAAACAGTGGCCGAGGCGTTGCCGACCGGCCGGGCTTCCTTTCAGGAATTAGCCCCTCCGGAAGTAGACCGTGTTGTATTCGATAACGGCGGCGAAGCCCCGGTCTTCATGCTCGATGGCGAGGAAATCACCGGCGCGCTGCAGAACCGGATCATCACCGCCTCGCTGATATGCGCTCCCCGCAGCCGGGAGGAGATCGACGTCGTTTGCGTCGAGGAAAACCGATGGGACGAGATCGGCGATTTCCAAACGGGCGAGTATTCATACCCCGGGATCCGTTCGATACTAGCCCAAAGCCGGAACCGGGAGATCGACGTCCAGCAGGCGATCTGGCGGGAAGTGGACCGGAAGATTACGGTTACGAAAACCCGATCCCAGACTTCCTCCATGCACGATATTTTTGTGAACCTGCGGGACGAGGTTGACCGTTACCTGGAGGGATTTGAAAGCCTTAATCACGGGACGGTCGGATTCGTCGCGGTCTGCGGCGACCGGATCCTGGGCGCGGATCTCTTCGGCAACGCGGCGCTGTACCGGAAATTGGAGCGGAAATTGATCCGCGGCTACGCCCTTGACGCGATCGAGTTCCGTACGCCCGCCAAAAAAAATCCCGCCGCGTCGGATTTCCTGACCGCCTTAACCAAAATCTTGAAACCCGGGACAACACGGAACCTGAACATCAGCCTGAAGGGCCGGGGCATATCCGGCCAGGCGTTATTCCGCGGCGGCGACCTGGTCCATGTCTCCGCCTTTCCGAATTGAACGGCGCGCGGGGACGGTTTCCCGGCGCTAACCCATGCTCCTAAAAAAACTCGGCAAATACGAAATCCTGAATTGGGTGGGCGGCGGCCGCTTCGGTGACGTCTACCGGGCCCGGGACACCATTCTCGAGCAGAATTTCGCTCTTAAGATCGCTCGGGTGCGGCAGGAGGACATGTCCATGCTCAAGGAAGAAGCAAAGCTTCTCGCCGCCCTTGATCACCCGAACATCGTCCGGTTTTACAATGTCGATGTCATCGAGGATAAACTTGTCTTGATTCTGGAATTCGTCCCGGGCGGGACGCTCCGGGACGTCATCCGGGAAGGCGGAATCGAAATCGATGCGGCGTCGGAGACCGTCCGGCAAATCGCCCGGGCTCTTAAGTACGCTCATGCAAAAGGAATATTGCACCGGGATCTGAAACCGGAGAATATCATGATCGATGAAGCGGGTGAGGTTAAAATCGCCGATTTCGGTCTGGCCCGGTTCGTTCCGTCCGGAGTCTTGGTTGATGACCGGGCGGGAACCCCCCTTTATATGGCGCCCGAATCGTGGGCCGGTCATTACGAAGAAAAATCCGATATTTGGAGTGTCGGCGCCATCCTCTATGAGTTGCTGACCGGAGTACCGCCCTTTTTAAGCGACGGTCTGGAGGAATTGAGGAAGAAAATTATCCGGAACCCGCCGATCACCCCCGGTATCCTGAGGGCGGGAATTCCCGAAACCCTCGAAGATCTGGTGATGAATTGCTTAAACCGCAATCCCCAGGTTCGGCCCAGCGCCCGGGAAATCATGGAAATATTGGACCGTCCGACCCGGGGCATACGCGTTGACCCGGGTAATGTCCGGCCGCCAAAAGAGTTCACGAAGGTCGAACTGACCGCGGAACAGAACGAAGTGCTGGCCAACCTTACCGGTCCCGTCCTGCTGCTGGGAAGCGCGGGTTGCGGTAAGACCACGACCCTGGTGCACGCGGTCATGCGGTTGGTCGAAAAGGGTACGCCCCTGGAAAACATCCTGATCACCACTTTCACCAACAAGGCGGCGAACGACATCAAAATCCGGTTGCGGGGGCTTTTCCATTTTCCGGAAAACGAGCTCTGGCTCGGTACGAGCCATAGCTTGGCGCTCCGGATCCTGCGCCGGGACGCAGAGCGCCTGGACCTGGCCGATGATTTCACGGTCCTCGATCCCAAGCGGATCTTCGAGGCGGCCGGCCTTCAAGCCGGGCGTTACCGGTCCCGCGCGGTTATTCAATTTATTGAAAGCCTCAAGGCAAAGGGGATATTGCCGGAAGCGTATTATCCGGACAGCGACTGGGAAAAATTCTGCCTTAAGATTTATCGGCAATATCGGGAATATACCGGCCAGAAAGGGATCCTGGATTATGACGACCTGATCATGGACGCGGTCCGGCTGCTCGAGGAGAATCCGGATATCCGAAAATTTTATCAGAACCGCTTCGCGCACGTATTCCTGGACGAACTGCAGGATATCAATCCGGCCCAATACCGTCTCATCACCCTTCTCGTGCGGGAGAATTTTTTCTTTACCGGCGATGCCGACCAGGCGATTTACGGCTGGCGGGGCGCGGAGCGGGAATTAATCTATAAAGTAGCCCAGGATTTTTCCGCCACGAAAACCTATGCTTTGAGTCGCAGTTTTCGCCTGCCCCAGGCGATCCTCGAGGCGGCCGATAACCTCATGCGGCGCCGGTCGCAAGTCGTAACCACCGCGGCGCCCGGCGAAGTATATGTCTACGCGGCCAAATCCGAGGAGGACGAGCTTAAGTACGTTGTCCAGGAAATCCAGAACCTGCGGTCCGACGGTTTCGCGTTCCGGGAGATGGCCATACTCTTGCGTTTGAACTCCCTGTCCCGAAACTACGAAGACGGCCTGGCCAAAGCCCAGATTCCCTATTCACTCATCAGCGGCCTGAGTTTTTTCGAGCGGGCCGAAATGAAACCGATTTTCGATTATCTGGAACTGCTCGCCGGACAATCGGCGGCGTCCGACAGTCCGGAATTTCCGGCCCGGGCCGCGGCTCTGTTCAAGCTCCAGAGTAAAAACAGTGGGGCGGGAGCGGAGATTTTCGAACGTCACCGCCGGAATCGGGCGGACCTTAAAGCCCACGACGCGATCGCGGACGTAATCCGGTTCGGCGCTTTTCCGGAGGCGGATGTCCGTCAGCTGCTTGCTTTTGCCCAGGGGCTCGCGACCCTTAATATCCCTCAGTTCTTAAACGAATTGCGTTTGGTCCAGGAACTGGACCTGGTGAATTGGGGGAAAGACGCGGTAAAGCTCCTGACGATCCACGGCGCAAAGGGATTGGAGTTCGCGGCGGTCTTCGTGGTCGACATGACCGAAGATGTCATGCCCCTCGCCAAATCCTTAGCTTCGCCCCGGGACCTGGAGGAAGAACGCCGGCTCTGTTACGTGGCCTTAACTCGGGCGCAGAAGAGATTGTATCTTCTGTACCCCAAGTACCGGTTCGGCCGGCCGCAAACGCCGTCCCGTTTTTTACTGGAAATGTTCCGAAAGAGCGCTTAGCAATAATTTCGAGCGGCGGATTTAATCCGATTTTTTACGGAAAAAGTACAAGACGGAGAAAACCGTTAAAAACACCGCGATGACCGCCAGCGCGAGCAAGTTATAGCGGCGCAAGAACTGGGAAGCCGAATTCCAGGATTTTCCCAGCCGGAAACCGGCGAGCACCAGGATCAGATTCCAAGCCAGGACACTCACCAGGCTGTAACCAAAAACTCTGCCGGCCGGTTTCCGGGCGAGACCGGCGGTGAAACATATCGGCGCGCGCATACCGGGCAGGAAACGGTGAAGGAGGATGAAGAGGTCGCCGTGGTCAAGGAACTTCCGTTTGATCCTTTCCATCACGGACGGGGGCAGAAAATGGCGCAGGAAAGTATGGGAAACGATCCGGATCAGCGCAGCGCCTTTCTTCCGGGCCAGGTAATAAAGGATCATAATCCCGGTGATGCTGCCGCTGACCGTAAGGATATAAACCAGGGAGGGATGAAAAGCACCCTGTCCGCTTAAAAAAGCGAAAAGAAGCACAAAGATATCCGTTGGATAAGGCGGGAACGGGCTTTCCACCGCGGCATTCAGGAAAATGAACGAATAGACCAGGATCAGGGGACGATGGGTGAGCCATTCGATCATGGTTATATTTTATCCGGGGACCAATGAAAAAGCAAGGGTGGGAACAATATAGATCGATGCCCGGCGCGGGTCGTCCGCGCCGGGCATCGAGGCTTTTCTAAAGGATTCGCCGGCGTTATTTGATCAAAAAGATCTCAACGCGGCGGCTCTGATCGTCGTTACCCTTGATCAATTTGGTTTTGGAAAAGGCCATCGTTGAGATTCGTTCCTTCTCGATGCCATGGACTTTGACCAGGTAGTCCTTCGCGCTGTTCGCCCGGGCCAGGGACAGGATTTCGTTGTATTGGATGTCCCCGATCGGATCCGTATGGCCGCGGAGTTCGCATTTTACCCGCGGGTGGCTCTTCAGGAACTCGGCGATCTTATCCAGAGTCGGTTTCTGGTCGTCGCGGATATTGGCGTCGCTGAAGTCGAAATAGATGATGGCTTCGGGAGTTTCCGCCACGACTTCGACCGGCTTAAGCCGGACCGTATCCGTGCGCTCCCGGTTGATGTCCGACCGGACGCTAAAGAACGCGTAGTTTTCCTTGTTCACTTTAATCTCGTATTCGCCGGGGAGGAGGATCGATTTGAAACCGCCGTCAAAACCGGTCGTCAGTTCGGAACGGGTTTTGCCTTCGATATACACGTTCGCGTTCGCGATCGGTTCGCTCGTGACGGCGTCAAGAACGAATCCCCGGTAGATCGTCTGGTAGCGGACCAGATCGAAATTGGTGAGCGCCGGCCGGTTGGCTTCGATACTGACCACCCGGATTTCTTCGGTATAGTTGGGGCTCGTTACCCGGACCGTGTAGACGCCCTGAGGCACGCCGTAAACTTTGTACACGCCGCGGGTATCGGAGGTCACCCGTTCGCCCATTTCCAGGATTTCTACCGCTCCCTTCAGCGCCTCGTCCGTGTTTTTGTCCCGGATTTCGCCCGCGATCACGCCGGAGGGCAGGACTTCGCGCTCCCGAGTGAGCGAAGAGTTCAGGGATATGCCGGCGTTAACGCCCAGCAGCCGGTAGTCGGTAACCAAGCCCAGATCCGCCGCGACCGTTACGCAGAGCTGGTAGAAGAAATGAAATTTGACGCCCGGCGTTATCCGCCAGTTCCAATCCCGCTCGTGGTTGCGGCTGACTTCCATAAAATAAGTAAAATATTTGGAATGCAGGTCCAGGGCGAATCCCATCAGGACCGGGAAGTGGTTGGAAATGTCCTGGCGGCCCAGGGGAACTCCGACATTCAGGTTGGCTCGGACCGGCAGGATATCCCAGTAATCGCCGAAATCGAAAGTCCCCAGGATTTTCGGATATAAGATCACCCGCTCGTTCGAATAACCCGCGCGGCCAATGGGCAGGGTCAGCGAAAGATCGCCGGTCAAAAAGGAGTTGCGGATTTTGGTTATTATGTGTTTGCCGCCGATGTCGACGTCGCCCATATCGCCCTGCCAGTCCGATTCGGTGATCGGAGTGACGGTCCGGCCCTGACCATGGACCCGCCACAGGGTATATCCTTCGAAAAGGTGAGTCGGAGTGTAGGCGATGCCGATCCGTCCGGAACCGTAGTCAAAAAAAGTATCCGGATCGGTGTAATCGTAACGATATCCTTCGGCGTCGATATTGATCATCAGCACGGATTTCTCGTTCAGCATCCATTCGATGTCCGCGCTCTTGACGCGGTAAATCCCTTTCCCGCCAAACGTTGCGGGATAAGCCATTAAAAATATCAGAAAAACCATGCTTAAACCTCCTTTTTCTTGTTTCTTGGGATTGGCCCCGGCAGGTTGGTTGCCCAACCAATGATAATTATATCCAAAATACCGATCTCGTCAAGATGCCGGGATTGACATTTATGCAAAAGTAGATATTATTTTGTTATGGCGAAATGGGTCAAAGCGAAACGGATGAGCGCTTTTACGTCGCTGCCATACGGCGGCAACCCGGCCTGGGTGATCATCGGCGCCGAAAGCCTGTCCGATGACGATATGCGCCGCCTGGCGAACGACCTGAATCCCCTGTCCGACACCGCTTTTGTCCTGCCGGAAACGACCAAGGAAGCGGATATCCACCTGCGGTTTTTTACCGGCGCCGGGGAGCTGAATTTCTCCGGTCATGCCTCGATCGCCACCTATTTCGCGCTGAGCGGCGAGAACGTCATCCAACTCGAGGAACCCGAGGTGATCGTCCGGCAGCGGACCAAGGCCGGGATCCAGATCGTCGAACTGCGGATCAAGGGTGAGAAAGTGACCCGGGCGACCATGACCCTGGCCAAGCCCAATTACCTGGACATCGATGTGACGCCGGTTCACGTCGCCCGTTTTCTCGGTCTGACCGCCAACGATCTGACTTCGACCAACCTGCCCTTTGAGGTCATTTCCACCGGTTTCAACGACCTGATTGTGCCCGTGAAGTCCCTGAACGAGATGCGGTTCATCAACCCGGACTACAGTTTCATGGACAACGTCTGCACCCGGTTGGGTATCCACGGCGTGATCGTTTTCTGCCTGGAAACTTTCGACGTCGGGGATACGGCTTTCATGAGGCATTTCGCACCGACCGTGGGCGTTCAGGAGGATCCCATCTCCGGAGCGGCCGCGGGCAGCCTGGGTTGTTATTTGATCCGTCATAAATTGATCGAACCCACCAATTTTTCCCGGATTGTAATCGAACAGGGGTATTTGCAGAATCGTCAGGGGAAAGTGTACGTCCACGTCGAAATGAGCCACGACCAGATCCTCCGGGTCAAAGTAGGCGGCAACACAGTACTCACATTCACGGGTTACATCCTTACGCCGTAGAGCCACTTAAAAACAAGATTATTTATAGTCGGGAGTTACTTCTTGGAGGGCGTTTCTTTACCCGGTTTTTGGGTTATCAACTTCACAAAGATTTTCACGATCGCCGGGTCGAATTGAGAGCCGGCGTGCGCCTTCAGTTCCCGAAGCGCTTCGTCGCGAGTCAGCGCATTACGATAGGGCCGGGCCGAAGTCATGGCATCGAACGCGTCGGCGACGCAGATGATCCGGCCGATGAGCGGTATTTCGTAGCGGGAAAGGCCTTCGGGATAACCGGTTCCGTCGTAGCACTCGTGATGGGTTTTGACGCCGCGCAAGGCTTCGATCAGTTCGTTGAAACCGGCCAGCATGTAGTAACCGCGCATCACATGCATGGCGATCTCTTCTTTCTCTTCCCGCGATAATTTCCGTGGCTGCATCAGGATGTCCTCGTCGATGCCGATCTTGCCGAAGTCGTGGAGGATCGAGGCGACTTCCAGGATGACCGTTTCGTTTTCGTCGAAACCAAGATAGTTGGCGATCAGCAGTGAATAGTCGGTCACCCGCAGGCTATGGCCGTCCCGGTAGGGGACCTGTTTATCAATTTGTTCGCCGATCCTCCGGAGTCCGTTAAGGGCTTTATGGGGGTTTTGCTTAATCGTCATGACTACTTCGCCCAGACAGTGGATGATTTCGTCAAGATTGATCTTAGACGGCCGCCCCATGATACTTAAGTATAAGAATAATTTCAAATTTGTCAAGAGCTAGTTGACAACCGGACGCTTTCGTATACAATGTTTAAGATGGAAAAAATATTTTTGCTCCTCGGCACGAATTGTGGCGAAAGAGCCCGTAATCTGCACGCCGCGCAAGCCGAAATCCGTCGGAATCAGATCAAAATCGTCAAAAAATCGAGCGTTTACGAGACCCTTCCCTGGGGAAAAAAGGACCAGCCGGATTTTCTGAACATGGCGCTTCAGGTAAAGTGCGCCTACCCCCCGGCGGAACTTCTGAAGGTTCTGAAACGGATCGAGAAAAAAATGGGCCGGGAAAAGGGGGTCAAATGGGGGCCCCGCTTAATCGACATCGACATCCTGTTTTACGACCAGCGGATCGTTAAAACCCGTAACCTTTCGATTCCCCACCTTTATTTCGAACAGCGGCCGTTCGCGATCGTCCCGATGGCCGAGATCTCGCCCAATTTCATTGATCCGCGGTCCGCGCGCAAAATCAAGGATTACCTGCCGGAAACCGACCATGAAGGAATTGCGATTTATCGCCGTTGAGGGCGTCATCGGCGCCGGCAAAACGACCCTCGCCAAGGTTTTGGGTGAACGGCTCCACGCGGGTCTTTTACTTGAGGAATTTGAAGACAACCCGTTTTTAGCGAAATTTTATGCGAACCCGAAGGCGTATGCCTTTCAGACGCAGATTTTTTTTCTGCTCGCTCGTTACCGGCAACAGCGGACGGTCGCCCAGACCGACCTCTTCCACTCGCGCTTGGTCAGCGACTACCTGTTTGCCAAAGACCGCATTTTCGCGGAACTCAACCTTAACGAGGATGAGTTTGCCCTCTACGAAAAAATCTACACGTTGATTGAGAAGGAAATTCCCCGGCCCGATCTCGTGATCTACCTGCAGGGTTCGGTCGACCTCCTGTATAAGCGGATCAAACAGCGCAACCGCATTTACGAACACGATATAAACTACGAGTACGTCGAAGCCTTGAACGACGCCTACAACACATTCTTTTTCCATTATAACACCAGCCCCATGCTCATCATCAATGTCAAGGGATTCGACTTCATCGGCGATTCCCGCGACGCGGAACTCGTCCTTAACGAGATCGTGAATTTGAAAGCGCCGCGCAAGATCATCTCCAAAGAATGATCACGATTGACACGATCCGGGAAATGAAAGGCCGGAGCGAGAAGATCGTCTGCCTGACCGCTTACGACTATCCCACGGCCCGGATTCTGGACGAAACGGGAATCGAAATTATCCTGGTCGGCGATTCCGCCGCCAACGTCTATGCCGGTGAGAAGACGACCCTGCCCATAACCATGGAAGAGATGCTCTACCATACCCGGATCGTCGCGCGCGCCGTAAAAAACGCCCTCGTCGTCGCCGACATGCCGTTTCTTTCTTTCCAGGTATCGGTCAGCGATACGGTCTACAACGCGGGCCGGTTTCTCAAGGCCGGAGCGTGCGCGGTAAAACTGGAGGGCGGCCGGCCGGTCGCGGAAACGATAAAAAGGCTCGTGGAGTTGGGAATTCCGGTCATGGGCCATCTGGGCCTTACCCCCCAATCCGTACATCAACTGGGCGGATACAAACTCCAGGGGCAATCCGAGACCGACGCGACCCGGATGATTGAGGAAGCGGAATTGCTGCAAAACCAGGGTTGTTTTTCCATCGTGCTCGAAAAGATTCCGGCTTCCCTGGCGCGATCGATAACCCAGCGCGTCGCTATTCCCACGATCGGCATCGGTGCCGGTCCGGATTGTGACGGGCAGATTCTCGTCCTCCACGACCTGCTCGGTTTGTTCGAGGATTTCACTCCCAAATTCGTCAAGCAATACGCGCACCTGGGCCGGGAAATCCGGGACGCGGTCGGCCAATACCGGTCCGAGGTTAAAAACGGGACATTCCCGGGGCCGGAACAGACTTTCGAATAAACTTCGATTCCGTTAACCACCCGTGAATAAAAAAATCGACATCACGCGGAAGAGCCGCGCCCGAGCGCGGATCCGCTTCAAGGAAGACCAAACCCTGATCATTCATCTCACCGTGACCGGCCGGTGCAACGCGCGCTGCAAGGGTTGCATTAACAGCGCGATCACCTTGGGTAACCCGGCGCCCCGGGATTCCCTGATAACGTTTGAAGATACCCGGCCCGACCGGGATCTCCGGATCATCCGGCGCATCGCCGGGCGTTTTCCCCGGAAGCAGATCGGTCTCTGTTTTTACGGCGGGGAGCCGTTTCTGGCCGCGGAGAAAATGGTCGAAGTATGGAAGCGCGTGAAGGATTCCCCGTTTGGCAAAAGGACCCGCTATATGGTCTATACCAATGCGGAGCGGGTGAGGGAAGCCATCGCCCGATATCCGACTTTCATTCGGGACCTCTGGCTGTTCTCGGTTTCGATTGACGGCGGCCTGCGGCAGCATAACCGGGCCCGTCCCGGGACCGACCTGACCGCGATCATCGAGAATCTGCGGGCGCTGAAAAAAATCCGCCGGGGCCAGGTGCTGATGTGGTCGACACTCAGGGAAGAACAATCGTTAGCGAACTGCTACGACGAATTTATCGCGCTTAAACGGCAAGGATTAATCGATCATTTCTACTGGCATTGGCCGGAGATCGTCGAGCCCTTCAAGGATATCGACGGGTATGCGCGACGCTATGTCCGCGACCTGGAAATGATCATAGAAGGTTATGTCCGGGAACTCGAACGCGGGGAGCTGCCATCCATCATCCATATCAACGACCTGGTACTTTTCCTGCTGACCGGCCGGCAACGGGGACACACGGGATGCGCGATCGAACTGCTGAAGAATTACGACATCGTCGGGGGCAAGATATATTCTTGCGTCGACCTGCCTCCGGCGTTGGGCGACCTGGAGCGGAACAAAGACCCGCGCCGCCTGGTCGCGTATAAGGACGAGCTGGGCTGTTTTCAGTGTCCGGTGCACGGGTATTGCGGCGGCCGCTGTCCGGTTCAGGGGCTGTACGGTTCGCTTGAGAGAACCCGCCATTATTGCCGGCTCATGAAACTCCACGTCGGAGTCGTACGGAAGCGGCTACCCCGGATCCGGGCGGCGTTTAAGAAAAATCACATCGGCATCCAGGAGATCTACGACCGCTCCGCGTATTTGACGCGCTTCACGGACGTGATTCCATAAAAACGGTTCGCTTCGCGAACGGAAGTGGCCCCGCACCTATACATAGGTACGGGGCGGGATTGGCGCCGATGGCGCGGGTTATCGGCGCTAACGCGCCGGTATTGGTATCTATGGTGCGGCACCGGATAAACAAAAAAGACCGGATAAACCAAAAAGACTGTCTGTCATCCTTAATTTATTTCAGGATCTAACCTAAATATCTTAGATAATAAAACCGTTGACATAAAGACGGATAAACATATAATAATCCATGCCTGAATATGATAAAAAACACAGCCTTGCCGGACTCAAAGCCCGCTTGCCCAAACTGGAGGTCCTGTCCAACAATTTTAAAGGGTACGCGATAACCATCGTAATTCCGGAATATTCATCGGTCTGTCCCAAGAGCAGTTTGCCCGATACCGGGACGATAACGATCAAGTACGAACCGAACCGGTATTTTATCGAACTGAAATCCTTGAAATTCTATATCCTGGGCTACCGAAATCTCGGCATATTTTACGAAAACGCCGTGAACCGGATCCTTAAGGATTTTGTCCGAACCGTAAAACCCCGCTGGGTTTCCATTCGGGGCGATTTTAATCCCCGCGGCGGAATGACGACAGCGGTCGAAGCCTCTTACGGACGGATGCCAAAGAACAAATAGCCGAGGAGCCGAGGAGAAAAGGGGCAGAGGAGTTAAAAAACAGTAAGTAGTATGGAGTTCCGCAAATTTCATTTATAAAATAAATTTACATGAAACGGGATAAGCAGTAAGCAGCATAAAACAAAAAAGACCAAATAAACCAAAAAGACCAGAAAAACAATAGTCACCTTTCGAAACCGCCAACGAACGACGATTGGTACGGGGTTGACCCCATTAGAATTCCTTTCCAACTCTTCAACTACGGTCAGCATAATAATCTGGTGATATTATGAGTGCTGAATACCCAGCGGTTGATAGGGTGTGATTCTAACGGGGTTGACACGCATTGGAATTGTAAGTATAATGTTTTATGGATCATAAGACGAGAACCCTCTATAACGACATGCTCGCCTTATACGAGAAAGGCAAGGCCAAAGAAGCAATCGAGGGGTTTAAAAAAGTGCTCCATCTCAATCCGGACTATCCCGATGTTCTGAACGCCCTGGGACTCGCTTATTCGCTGGTCGGCAACCTTGACGAAGCGATCAACTGTTTCAAGAAAGCGACGGAAATAAATCCGGATTACATCGAGGCCTACGTGAACATGGCGATCACCTATAACGAACAATGTCAGTTTGACGCCGCGATCAAGGTTTTTGAACAGGCGGCCAACCTGGAAACAAAAGAAAAAGGCTTTTCCCCGCAACTGCGCATAAAACTGGCCAACACCTACGCCCAGCTGGGCGACACGTACTCCGAACTCCAGGAATACAAAAGAGCGCAGGACGAATATGAAAAGGCGGTCGAAATCAGCCCGTCTTTTTTGGACATAAGATTGAAGCTGGCCAAAACCTATTATCAGCTGTCCGAATATAAAAAAGCGGAAAAGGTCTTATTGGAAATCCTCGAACGGAACAAAAAATACCTTGAGGCAAAAACCCTGCTCGGTCAGTGCTACTACCAACAGCAGAAATACGACGACGCGAACCGGGAATGGGAAGAGGCATTGCGGATCGAACCGATGAATATAAAAGCCCGATCCTACCTGAATATGTTGAAAGAGAAGGAGAAGAAACCATGATCAAAAAATTGAAGAAGACCGAACTCAAACAGTATGAAAAAATACTGATCAAGGAAAGGGAGCGGCTTTTAAAGGGGTTGGCCTACGACAGCGAGCAGATTTCTAAAACTCAGGTTGAGTCATCGGGCGACCTGTCCGCCTACTCCAATCATATCGCGGATCAGGGAACGGAGACCGAAAAGCGCGAAATCACGTCCCAGATCCTTTCCAAGCGCCGGGAAACCCTTTTTGAAATCGACCTCGCTTTGAGAAAAGTCGGCGAAAGCAAATACGGTTTTTGCGAAAACTGCGGAAAGCCCATCGAAAAAAGGCGTCTTAAGATCCTGCCCCAGGCCCGGAAATGCGTTAAATGCTCCGGGAAATGAGGATATCGCGCCGATCCGACCCGGTTAAATACTAACCGACCCGTTCGTCCATGACCATTTTATCCGGAACCACGATTAAAAGAAACATAAAAATATTTATTTTATTCTTGATCGTGGCCTTGCTCTTGGACCAGGTTTCGAAAATATTCGTCATCAGCATATTAAATCCATTTGACCCGCCCCGGGATATCATCGGATCCATTATTCGTTTTAAACTGGCTTTTAATCCCTACGGAGTATTCAGCATTCAGTTCGGCCCGAAATTTCTTTATTATGTCCTGAACATCGTCGGGATTACGGCTTTTACGTTCATCGGCCTATCCCAGGAAACCAAAGTCGGCGCCGCGGTCTGGGCATTGATCATCGGCGGCGCCCTGGGAAACTTCCTGGACCGTTTGCGGATGAAATACGTCATTGATTTTATCGATATGGGGTTCGGTAACTACCGGTGGTATGTTTACAACCTGGCCGACGCGTTCATCACGGTCGGGATCGTGACCCTGATCGCCCGGGAACTTTTCAGTAAGAAACCCGGTCCGGTGAAAATACCCGAAGCAACGCCGCCCGAGCCAAAACCTTAAGCCTTTAACCCTAAAAAAATAACGAGCCGCGATCCGGATTCTCAACGGGGGATGATTTCCGCGTCGACGAGCAGATTGCGGTATATGATCTGACGGGCCAAAATATATTTTACGTAATTCCTCGTTTCGCTGAACGGTATCAATTCCACGAATTCGTCGGTCTCGGAATTCGGATTCTTGCCGAGCCAACGCCGGACATTTACCGGACCGGCGTTGTATCCGGCGAGGGAAAGAATCTGCGAATTGAATCCCCGGTAAAGGTCCGCATAATACCGGCTGCCGAATTTGATCGAAGTCCGGGGATCGTAAAGCGAGAACGAGTCGACTCCCAGCTGGTTCGCGAGCAGGGCGCCGGTTTCCGGAATAATCTGCATCAGCCCCCGGGCATCGGCCACGGAGGTCGCGTTGGGATCGAACAGGCTTTCCTGCCAGAGAATGGCCAGGAACAGGCTCAAATCGACTTTTTGTTCCTGCAGGCTGAAGAGAAAACGGATTGGATAAATGAGACGAAATAACCCGATGGGCAGCCGGTAGATATCCATTTTTTCCGCCGCGTCCTTTAGTTTCAGGGCGTAATTGATCGCGGGACGGTCCGCGCCGTACTGGGCGCAGAGCCGGCTCAGGTAAAATAAATCGGCACCGGAAAGAGCCTGGACCATGGCCAACTCCGCAGTCCCGTTACTCGTTTCGCCGAGTTCGAAATACCGGATCGCCCGGTTGATATGCGTGGAATCAGACCGGTCAAAAGATATCAGGGTGTCGCCGAGGCGGGCCAGCCAGGCGCCGAACGGGATGGTATCGACGGGCAGGGCGGTCCGGTTCTTCAGCAGGGAGTAATAAGACAGGGGATAATGTCCGGTCAGATAATTTTGGAGGCTGTCGACCGGTCCGCCGAGCCGTGCGCGGATCCGGATCAGCCAGTAAACGTATTCGGGTTCGGAAGACTGCTCCAGGATCGGCGCGGCTTCGTTCAGGCGCCCGGTCCGGAATAATTGGAGGGCCGCCCGGAATTTGGTATTTCGTTCGTTGATCTTGAGGAAAGCCGCCACTGCTTTCAGGGTGTCGCCCTCATCCTCCAGGAGAAAAGCTTTTTGCCGAAGGCCGTAGTCCGCGTATTTTGATCCGGGATAACGGGTGTAAAGGGAATCGTAGATCGCGACCGCCCGGGCGCGGTCGTCTTCGTTCTCGTAGATCCGGCCGCGGTAATACAGCGCTTCCGGACCTTTCCCCGCGGCGAGGTAGGTCAGGGCGCGGCGATAGGATTTTGTTTCGTAGCAACTCCGTCCCAGATAATATCTGGTAACGGAATCGGCCGCGGTCGTTTCCAGGCAGGGGATGGCCTTTGCGTACTGGGCGTGGTGGTAATAAACGAGGCCGACCAGCCGGCGCTGGGTTGAAGACTGGGGTTTTAGCAGGGATAGAGCGTAGAGCGCGCCCGCCGAAGTCGGGTAGAGACGGACCAATCTCCAGGCCGTTTCTTCAAGACGGGTCCGGTCGCGTTTTTTCTCATAAAATTTTAAAAGCGTGTATTCCCGGAGCGCGGGTTCCCGCAGGCGGTTCAGCTGATTTTTTACGATATTGAAATCTTCGGCATTGGCCAGCAGTTCGAAGAGCAGGTCTTGATATTCTTCCTGCAGGTAGGACCGGATCGAATCGGTTTCCAGGATGACCTGGAGGGCCGGACCATAATCATCGAGACCCTTGAGCGCGCGGGCCAGGTTCAGTTTGACATAATCCCGGGGTTCATAATCTCCGCTCAATAAATCTTTGGCTTTCCCGTATTCGCCCATCTGAAGATAAGCGGTGCCTTTCCGCACCGGGTCGGTTGCCTTTTCGGCCAGCTGACCCCAACGCCGGCACTGGGCGAGGATCCGTACGTTTTCGAAATCGTTCAGTCCGGCGTTCCAGCCGACGCTGTCCAGGAGCCGGGCGGCGCGCTCGTATTCACGCTGCTCCGTGTATAAACGGACCAGCAGGCGGTTTTTAAAGGTCTGCTGATCCGGCGCCTTGATTCGGCGCAAAAGATCAAAGGCATAGGCGGGTTTGACCGGGTAGGCCTGCGCCGCTTCCTCCAGATAATCCCCGTCCGGCACGGGCATGATCCGGACCGACGCGGGATGCGGACAGGAAAGGATCAGGAGAATACCCAGGAAAAAGGGAAGGCGTTTCATGTTATTAAAAGCCGCGGGAAAATTCAATCCCGATACTCAGCAAGTGAAGAGTTCGGGTTCCGCAAAGAACAGCCGGATTTCCCTTTCCGGATCTTCGTCGGGAGCCGAGGCGTGGACGGCGTTTTCTCCGGTGGATGTGCCGTAAAGGTTGCGCACGGTGCCGGCCCGGGCTTTTTTTGGATCCGTGGCGCCGACCACTTCCCGTAGTTTCTTCGGACCCTCGGGATGTTTTAGGCAGGCGACGACGACCGGACCGGAGGAGATGAAATCGACGAGCCAGGGATAAAAATCCTTGCCCTGGTGGATTTTGTAGAATTCCGCGGCCTGGTCCTTCGTCACCCGAACCATCTTCATGCCCAGAACGGTGAATCCGTTATCCAGGATTTGATTTAAAATTTTCCCGGCGAGGTTGCGTTTTACCGCGTCGGGTTTGATGATGAGCAGGGTTCGGTTCATGCCTTAGTATAGCAAAAAACTTAGACCTGTCAATTATCGGTTGCGTTCACCATTTGACAGTCCCGGGAAATTGTGTATAATATTTCATGGGGACAAGGAGGCTGTTTTTATTTTTGACCACGGTTTTTATCCTGACCGCCTGCCGCCGCGAATTTCTGGTGACCGAAGTGATCGACGGGGATACTTTCGTGCTGTCAACCGGCGAGAAAGTTCGGGTCATCGGCATCAATACGCCGGAAATGTCCGAACCCGGGGGCATTATCGCCAAGGATATCGCGACCCAATTGCTGCTCGGAAAAAAAGTCCAGTTAAAACGCGACGTCCGGGATAAAGACGATTACGACCGGCTGCTCCGCTACGTTTTTGTCGGCTCGCGGTTCTTCAACGCGGAAATGGTCCGGATGGGCTACGCGGAGTCCCGGTTCTATCCGCCGGATACCTTTTATCAGAAGCAGCTCGAAACCCTGGAAAAAACGGCGATCCAAAACCGGCGCGGACTATGGCCGTTTCCCGTGTTCCAACCTCCGGATACTTCCGGACGAGCCCCGCAAGAAACGCCGTTGCAAATATCCGCCGGTGAAATAGTTTCCTGGCGGGACGCGGCCCGATATTACGGTCAGGTTCGGACCGTGGAAGGCAAGATCGTGGTCAGCAACAATACCGGTAAGGTGTGTTTTCTAAATTTTGACCGGGACTGGAAAGAACATTTCACCGCGGTCATTTTTTCCGGCGACTATGAAAAGTTTCCGCCGAATCCCGAGGATTATTACCTGAACCGGACGGTTCGGGTTACCGGTCTGATTAAGGAATTCAAGGGTAAGCCGGAGATCATCGTCAAAAGCCCGGATCAAATAAAAATAATGGAATAACCGGTAGCGGTTTCGAAAGGCGTAACGCCAGGTGTCATCGTCATCGGTTTCGTCCAACGCCGACGGCCATCGAAACCGAAATGCATTACGCAACCGCCAACTTTTATTAATTATTACTTTTTAATATTTCCCGTTGGTGTTTACTTTAACAATACTTGGGGCACGTCCTGATCCGGGTGGCGGATCACCCGGACCTCCGCCTGATATACTTCCTTCAGCAGTTTTTCCTCCAGCAATTCCGCGGGCTTACCGTCGCGGCGGATCGTTCCGCGGTCCAGCAAGATCAGTCTCCGGCAGTAAAGGGCGGCCAAATTCAGGTCGTGGTTGACGATTACGATCGAAATGCCCTGCCCGTTCAATTTTTTCAGGAGGTTCATGATTCCGGTCTGATGGCGCAGGTCGAGGTGGCTGGTCGGTTCGTCGAGGAGGAGGATTTTCGGCTGCTGGCATAAAGCCCGGGCGATCACGACTCGTTGTCTTTCACCCGAAGAAAGGGAATTGACCGGCCGGTCCCGAAACTCTTCAATTCCGGCTTCGGCCAGGGACCAGGCCACGATCTCGCGGTCCCGGCCGCTTTCTCCCTGAAAGGGCCGGAGATAAGGATAACGGCCCATCATTACGATATCCCCCACGGAGAAGTCGAGCGCGAAGTGCGTTTCCTGGGGGACGAAACCGATCCAGCGCGCCAAACTCCGGCGATCCAATTCGCGGATCCTTTGTTCATGGATTATTATTTCGCCCTGCTGGATATCGAGGATGCGGCTTAGGAGCCGGAGCAGAGTGGATTTGCCGGCGCCATTCGGTCCAATGATGCCTGTGAACTCGCCTTCCTTTAGGACGAAAGAAATGTCTCGGATTACGGGTTGCCCGTCGTAGGAAAAGTTGAGGTTTTTTACTTCAAGTGCGTTCATTTCATCTCGCTATCGCTCGATGATGACCACGGAGACGAAACGACAGATTACGGAGTTGTTATTGACGCGAAAATCGGTTTTATTAATCGCTGTCATCTTTTGCTGTACAAGTAAATGAAGAACGGCACGCCGATCAGCGAGGTTACGACTCCGACCGGCAGTTCGTAGACCGTGATCGTCCGGGATAGCGTGTCGGCGAAGAGCAAAAAAGCCGCGCCCAGGATAAATGAGGCGGGCAGGTTGCGGAGATGCTTTGGTCCGAAAAGCCGCTTCGCGATATGGGGGATGACGAGGCCCACGAAGCCGATCGCGCCGACCAGGGAGACGACAAATCCGGTCAGCAGCGCGGTGGCGAAAAACAGGTTGCGGGACATGCGCGGAGTATCGACGCCCAGCCCGGACGCGGTCTCCGCGCCCTGGGATAGGATGTCCAATTCGCGGTGGTGGCGGTAGATGTAAACGACGATCGCGAGCGATAAAACCAGGACCGCGACGGCCATCATCCGCTGACCGGGATTCATAATCACGCCCAAATAACCCATCAGGAGATAGAGGATTTCATACAGTTCCCGGCCCGACATGACCATAATGATCATGACCAGGGATGAGCAGAGGAAACTCACAATCACGCCGGCCAGGATCAGGCGGTCGCGGAGCGCGCCGGCATGGCTCCGGGCGATGACAAAGACCAATAGCCCGACGCCCAGGGAACCGGCAAACGCGAATAACGGATTTAAGAATCCGACAGTAACGATGCCCAGCGCGGCGCCCAGGGCCGCGCCCGACGCCGACCCGAGGGTATAAGGTTCGACCAGGGGGTTATTGAAAAGACCCTGCAGAACCGCTCCGCAAAATCCCAGGACTCCGCCGGCAAATATCCCGAGGATGACGCGATTCAGGCGGATTTGAAGGATGTCCGCGTTGAGCGCGGCCGGGCCGATGAGGATGGCCGCGCCGACGGCACCGGCCAATAAAGCGACGATCAGCGCCGTTTTACTCAAAGAGTTTCTCCAGATCCTGAAAGCCGAGAACCAGACGCGGTCCGGGCCGGAGGAGCTGGTCCTGGTTGAGGTCCCGGTATATCCGGCTCTTCCGGACCGCCTCGATATTATTCCAGCCGATCCGGTCCTTGATCTCTTCGGGATGGAGAACGATGATTATTTCCGGATTGCGTTTTATCACTTCCTCCTGGTTGACCACGGGATAGGAACGTCCGAGATCGTCAAATACGTTCTTGCCGCCGGCCATCTCCACCATTTCATTCAGGAAATTGTTCCGGCCGACCGTGATCAAGGGCCGCGGGGACAGCTCGATATAAACGGATTTCGGCTTTCGCCCGGTCCCCCGGATGCGCTCCCGCATGAAAGCGACCAGGGAATCGGCCGCGCGCTGCCGGCCGATCCGGCTGCCCAGGCTGGTTATTTCGCGGTAGATATCCGCCAGGGATTCGGGCGCGGTCGCGAAAATCGGAATTTTATAGGGTTCGAGTTCCGTTTTGATCCGGTTCTGCTCGGGCAGGTTGACGATCACCAGGTCCGGTTTTAAACTGACGATTCTTTCCAGGGACGGATGGGAGAAGTCGCCGACCCGGGTCAGTTTTTGGGCCGCGACCGGGTAATCGCAGTAGGTGGTAACGCCCGCCAGGTCGTCCTGGGCACCCAGGGCGAAGATCACCTCGGTCATTCCCGGGGAAAGCGATACGATCCGGTACCCCGGTTTGACCTTCGGGCTCTGGCAAACCGTGCACAACAGGGCGATCAATAAAGTATGGAATGTTAAGAGTTTTCTCGTGGGCGGGATACTCGTCCGAATGATTTTTGTTATCGAATCACTGTAATCTATATTTTTATCACCGTAATCGTGTTTATCACCAGAAGATGCAGCTCTTTTTGAATTGTTGGGCTTTCTCCGCCAGTTTTTCCTTCTCGGCGTTAATTTCTTTTTCCGCCTTGCTGCGCAGGTCGTCCAGAATTTTACCCCGTCCCAGGAATTCTTTGAGCTCATTATTGAACCCGTTCATTTCAATTTCGCTCAGGGCGGACAAAATCGGCGCTTTCTTGCCTTTGCCAAAAACCGCTTTGAATTTTTCGTCGGCGATGAATTCCTTGGCTCCGGCCAGAAGGCTTTTGATCTTGAGCTTGCCCTCGAGGACGGCGAATTGGCTGGATCCGTCCTGCGCGACGCTGGTCTTGAAGGTCGTCCCCCGGATATAAGCCTGGGCGACGTCGGTCCGGACTTCGTACTGATCGTTTTTATTAAGTTTGGTGACCTTGGTGACGATATCTCCCAGGGACGCGAAAATCCGGTGAAAAACTCCTTTTTTGGTCTGCTCCTTGCGCTCGATCCGGATGCTGGAGTTGGCCGCGAGGCGGATCAGGGAATAATTGGAGAACTGGATCTCGCAGGTCGAGTTGTTAGCGGTGGTGATCACGTCGTTTACGTATAGTTGCGTGTTCAGGGCGCCGTTTAACGCGACCGCGCCGCGCTGGACGGTAACGGTGCCGGTCAGGTAGGATATTTTCGCCGGCACTTCGGCGTTAAGAATGAAAACGGTTAAAATGCTCAAAGCAAAGGTCATTTTTTTCTCCTTGGTGACCGGGCACCGATAAATTTTTCCCAGAGCGGGAGACAGTTCTTTTCGGTAATTTTACCGGCATTCGACTCGGAAACCGCGAAATCGACATAGGCCCGCAGGGTTTTGCGTTCCAGCATAATCTGCAGATAAAAGAGCGGCAAGCCGACAACTGTCACGTAAATTAATAGGAGATAAGAAGCGTATCCAAAAGCCAGGGAATAGACTAAAAGCGCCAGGCTCGGAAAGAAACGGATCACGTCATCCGGATTTTCCAGGCGGCTTTTTAAGAAGCGGTGTCGAAAATAGATCGATGCGGCAAGCAGGAGGATGCCGATTACCTGGCTGAACGGGTAAGCGGGTAATTGAAAACGAGGCCACCAGACTGCGGTCGCGATGCCGAGGACGAACGCCGAATAGAAGAACAGGGCGGTGAGGAAGCGCGTGAAGAGCAGGGTGAAGGAATGGTCGTATATTTCGGAGGGAATAAAGCCGGACTGTAAAAATAGGCGCTTTTCAAAGTATTCGGCGTCGAGCCAGATAATGAAGAACATCGTGTACAAATAGGTGACGGGCCAGAAACGGAACGAGCTCAGGCAATTATAGAAAAAAAGGCCGGCGTAGAGAGTGATGACCGCGACCCAGACCAGCCTCTTCCAGGGAAGGCGCGCCGGGCGCTCAGTTAAGGAGTAGGTCGAGTACATAATCGCCTCCGGATTCAGGGACGAGAACGGGGTTAGTCTTGCCGACCTTGCCCCAGAGCAGATAATTGTTCTTGGTCTGGGTCTGAAGCAGCAGTTCCCCGGTCATTTCCTTTTTCACGAATGTAATCTCACCCTTGACGTTGTTCAGGAGGTCGCGGACCGTAATCGGCGTCCGGGAGGACGAAGCGGAGACGAAGTCCGCCGGGTAGAGGATGGCGCCGGCGCCGGTTTTACGGGCCATACGGCTCAGCACGAATTCGGCGAGGGTCTGATTGCCCAGGTCGACCGGCACGTTCAAAGTGTCGGTTAACAAACCGTAGAAAGCCGCGATCCTTTTTATCCGTTCGGGATCGGGTTTGATATTAAATTTACTCTGACTGGTGCTTAAAAGAACCCGGTTGCGGACCAGAAAGTTCATTTTAAAAGGCGGCTGATCCAGCACTTTCTTTTCGATTACCCATAACACATCGCTCCGTTCCCGGACCAGCGAGATTCGGGTTTGATCGTGGATGGTCAGGGAATCCTTGCCCAAGCTTAAAATCGCGAACCGGACACCTTCGATATTTTTTAATCCGTAGCCCATGGTTTTAAGCACCGGCAGGTAATTTTCGCCGTAGGCCGGGCAGTTCGTGACGAGAAAATCGAGGGGCAGGTCGTCAAACAGTTTATACAATCCGATTTTCTGCAAAAACAAGGCGTATCCCGGTTTGTCCGTATCCAGGTAACCGACCTTAACGCCTTTAAGGTCGGCGGTGGCGGCTAAAAACGGATCCTTCCGCGTCAGATCTTCGGTCAGGGATCCGAAATAGTATATTTCGATTGTATGACGTGCTCCCGGAGTCATCCGTTTTGGACAGTTGAGAAGGAATGGGACAATCAACAGCAACAAATATCGGTATTTCATGATGAATTATAATGATGTTAAAGACGGTGTCAAGAGAACAGATGGTTCCGCTTCACGGAACGGGATTAGTCCCGAGACGACCGGGACGGGATAGGCTTCTTCGGAGCGGGATAGGCGCTTTCGCACGGTAAACAGATAAACCAAATAGACTAAAAAGACCAGAAAGACCAAAGAGACTATTTATCCGTCAAAAGTTTCCGGATTCCGGGTTCATTCAACCATTTGTCCGGCCAGTCCCGGCCCAGGATTTTATACCCGTAGAATCCGTTTCCGCACCACTGATAAGCGACGACATCCGAACCGTTCTCCAGGGTGATCAGTTCCTTCAGACCATCCGCGTTGATGTCCACGAAGATAAAATCCGTCAGCGGGAGCAGGAACTTCGCGCCCCGCGATTTAAAAACCAGAGCCCGGTCCCGCCACTCGTAGACGGAAAGGCAATTTTTAAAACCGGGCTGAAAAGGTTCTTTTCTTAAGCCGGCGACGACGATTTCCGGAACCGAGTCCGCGTCAAAATCAACGCCGGTTATTTTCCAGGGCCGGCAATCCTGGTTCGGCGCGGATTCGGGCCGGATCCGGTCCGGGTCGATCCGGAAGATCGCCAGACGGTTATGGTCGGACTGGGTTAAGCCGATGATCAGCGCCAGCGCCGGGTCGGTCTTATCCGGGATGAAATCCGCGCCCTTGATAATTTCACCCGGCCGCAGAGTCAGTTCCCCCGGGTCGTATGTTTTATCGTACTCAACGCATTGCCGGAACACGGCGACGCGCCGGCCATGGATCATCCGCTGGTTTATGGGTACCGGGAATAAGCTGCGGAACGTCGTGTCCGTGATGAATAGGCGGTCCGGTGCGGATCGGAAGCGGGTTCGGTAGGCTGTCGATATTTCGGTCATTTTGGCCGCGATCGAGTCAAAATCGTTTCCCTTTACGAGTCCGGGGTGGAAGTCGTTTAAAAAGGCGGGGAAAAAAGCCGCGGAATCAATCTCGCCTTTTCGGAAGACGCAGGCAAAAATCCCGCTCTGACGTTGGTATATTTTATGCTGGTCATAAACGAAATTGCCGAGGCTGTAGAGGATCAGGCGGCCTTTATAGACTTCCATCGACTGCAGGATATGGGGGTGACTGCCGACGACCAGGTCTGCTCCCGCGTCGATCAATTGATGCGCCCAGGCGACGTTGTCGGCCAGGGGTTGGTATTTGTACTCTTCGCCCCAATGCATGCCCACGATTATAAAATCGACTTCAGATCGGATGTCCCGGACCGCGGTCGCGAGCGTTCCGATCTCGGCCTGACAGGGACCGGACCGGGAGATGGGCCAGACCTCACCCCGCAGGGGTATGCCGACGCTGGCGAAAAACGCGAAACGCAGGCCGTTCTTTTCAACGATCACCGGGGCTGCCCCAGATAAGGGGGCACCGGTATATCCGACCGGGATCAGTCCGCGTTTTTCAATGATGTCCTTCGTGTCGAAGAACGCGGTTTGACCCCAGTCGATGGTATGGTTATTGGCGATGGATATGATGTCAAAGCCGGCATTCTGCACCCCCGTAAAAAAATTCGTGTCGCCCCGGAAGCAGTATAGCTTGCCCGTCGAACGGCCGCGCGCGGAAACCGGGCTTTCCAGGTTCGCGTAGGCCAGGTCGAACTTGCGGATAAACTCTCCGACGCCCTCGAAGGGATAGTCGACTCCGTTGCGGCGGATGATGGATCTTGTGCCCCGGTCGAGGAGAATATCGCCGGCCGCGCAGAAGCTGACCCGGGGCGCCTCGGGATTCTGGGCGATGAAAAAAAACAACAGATAAGGGAGCATCAATTTCGGGAATCGTCCGGGGATAGCTCCGGATCATCGTCGCCCAGACCGGAACCTTCTTCCGCCGCTTTCAGAAACTCCCGAACGCATTCGTCGGCTTCGGCCCAGTCGTCCTCGATGACCAGGACTTCGCCCCAGTAACCCTTGAGAACTTTGGGCAGGCCGTCGAGCCAGGTCGTTTCGAAGCGGCGGACGACCGCCTCGATATTGTTGGCGGCCAGTATTTCCCGGATCGTGATCGCGGCAAATTCGTCCGGCGCCTTAAAAACGCTCTTAAGCATGGATCATTATAAAAGTGCGTGTCCTAATGTCAATAAGGAATAATTTATTCGTTTGCGGTTTCGAAATGCGAATCGTTCGGCGTCAGCGTAATCCGGTTACGTCAAACGAAACCAAACAACAAAACCGCAACGCCTTTCGCAACCGCCAATAGTTAAATGGAGTAGCATCATTCTTATGACAAACCGGTTATCTTGCCTTCATCGTCGATGTCGATTTTTTCCGCGTTCGGGATCTTGGCCAGACCCGGCATGAGCATGATCTCACCGGCCAGGGGTACGAGGAAACCCGCGCCCGACGAGATGTTGACGTCGGTGATCGCGATCTTGAAATTCTGCGGCCGGCCGAAAACTGCCGGATTATCGGAAAGGGAGCGGTTGGTTTTCGCGATGCAAACCGGCAGTTTTCCAAAACCGATTTTTTCGATCCGGGCGATGTCTTTTTCCGCTTTGGGCGTGTAAACGACGCGGTTGGCGCCGTAGATTTCGACCGCCACTTTCTCGATCTTGGTTTCGATCGGGTCCTCGAGTTCATAGATCGGCCGGGTTTCGGAAGGTTCCGTATCCGTGGTCCGGACGACGGTTTCCGCCAGTTCGAGGGCGCCCGCCGATCCTTCGGTAAAAGCGCGGACCACGGCGCAGGGGATAAGCTGCTGCGCGCAAAAGTCCCGGACTTCCTTAATCTCCGCTTCGGTATCGCCGTCAAAATAATTGAGCGCGACGACGGCCGGGATCCGGAATTTTTTAACGTTTTCGACGTGCTTGGCGAGGTTGGGCAAGCCCTGCCGCAGATTTTCCAGGGTTCCGGAACGGATGTCTTTTTCCGGCGCGCCGCCGTGAAGCTTAAGGGCCCGGATCGTCGCCACCACGACCGCCGCGGCCACCCGGTAACCGGCGGCGCGGGCGACGATATCGACGAACTTTTCCGCGCCGAGGTCGGAACCGAAGCCGGCCTCGGTCACCACGTAGTCGGTAAGCTTGAGCGCCAGTTTCGTGGCGACGACGCTGTTCGTGCCGTGGGCGATATTGGCGAAGGGGCCGGCGTGGATAAATGCCGGCGTGTGCTCGATGGTCTGAACCAGGTTGGGCTTGATCGCGTCCTTGAGGAGCGCGGCCATCGAACCGCAGGCGTGGAAATCGCCCGCGGTAATCGGTTTGCCGTCCATGCTGAAAGCGACGAGCATCCGGCATAAGCGCGCCTTCAATTCGCTGATCGACGTGGCCAGGGCCAGGATTGCCATGACCTCGCTGGCCGCGGTGATTATGAAACCGTCCTCGCGGGTCGGGCCGTTGGCCCGGCCGCCCAAACCGACGACAATGTTGCGCAGGCTGCGGTCGTTCATGTCCATGGTCCGGCGGAAGAGGATCTCGCGTTCGTCGACGAACAGCTTGTTGCCGAAATGGATGTGGTTGTCAAGGATCGCGCAGAGCAGGTTATGCGCGGCGCTGATCGCGTGGATATCCCCGGTAAAATGGAGGTTGATGTCTTCCATGGGCAAGACCTGCGCATACCCGCCGCCCGCGGCGCCGCCCTTGATACCGAAAACCGGGCCCAGCGACGGCTCGCGCAGGGTAACGATCGATTTCCGGCCGAGCCGGTTCAGGGCCATGGAGAGGCCGATGGAGACTGTGGTTTTGCCTTCGCCATAGGCGGTGGGCGTGATGGCCGTAACCAGGATCAGCCGCCCGTCAGGCCGGTCCGCCAATTTCCGGAAAAACCGGAGCGAGACTTTCGCTTTATATAATCCGTAAGGCAAAATAAAGTCATCGTCGATGCTGAGCTGCACCGCGAGTTCGCGGATCGGTAGCAGTTTCGCGGCCTGGGCGATTTCAATGTCCGATTTCATCTGACCTCCTTCTTCAACCGTAAAGAGTTTGTAACCACGTTGATCGAGCTTAAGGCCATGGCGATTTCCGCGATCAGCGGATGCAGCAGGCCTAAGACCGCCAGCGGGACCGCGACGATGTTGTAGAAAAAAGCCCAGAAAAGGTTCTGACGGATTTTCCGGAACGTCGCCTTGGAAAGATCGATCGCGGTGACGACCCCGGACAGATTGCCCCGGACCAGGGTGATATCCGAGGATTCGATCGCGATGTCGGTGCCGGTGCCGATGGCGATGCCGACGTTCGCTTGCTTCAGGGCCGGCGCGTCGTTGATGCCGTCGCCGATCATGGCGACCAGGCCCAATTCCTTCTGCAATTTTTCGATCTCGATCTGCTTGTCGCCGGGCAGAACATTGGCCACGATCCGGTCCAGGCCGGCCTGCCGGCCGATCGCCTGGGCCGCGCGTTCGTTGTCGCCGGTGAGCATGACCAGGAGATAACCACGGTTCTTGAGTTCGGCCAGAGCCCGTATCGAATCATCCTTGAGGGCGTCCGCGACCGCGATAATTCCGGCCAGGCTGCCGTCGACGCCGACCCGGACCACGGTTTTCGCGGCTTTTTCCAGCGCCGCGATCCGGTCCGCCGAGTCTTTGTCCTCGATGCCCATTTTCATGAAGAGTTTTTTATTGCCGACCGCGACCGGCTTGCCGCGAACCGTGCCGGTGATGCCCTGACCGGTAAGCGCGGTAAAATGTTCCGGCGCGGCGACCGCGATATTCCGGACCCGGGCTGATTCGACGATAGCGCTCGCCAAAGGGTGTTCGGAGCCCGATTCCAAACCGGCCGCGTAAGCCAGCAGATCCGTTTCAGAATATTCGCCGGCGGGGACGATGTCGGTGACCTCGGGCCGGCCTTTGGTAATCGTACCCGTCTTGTCAAAGACGACCGCCCGGATTTCTTTCAGGGTCTGGATCGCTTCGCCGGAACGGAAAAGAATGCCCCGTTCAGCCGCCAAACCGGATCCGACCATGAGGGCGGTGGGCGTTGCCAGGCCGAGGGCGCAGGGACAGGCGATAACCAGGACCGCGACCGCCGCCGAGATGGCCGTTGATACCCGGTCCAGATTCGGATTCACCCAGGGCAGAAGAGTATGAGCCCAGTGGAGGAGCGGCTTGAGCGCCGGAAAAAGGAGGAGCCAGAACAGGAGGGTCGCGACCGCGACCAGGACCACGACCGGCACGAATCGGGCCGTGATCCGGTCCGCAAATTCCTGGATCGGGATCTTCGATCCCTGGCATTCTTCGACGAGCTTGATCACCTGGGCGAGGAAGGTGTCCCTGCCGACCTTGGTGACCGCGATCTGCAACAGACCCTGCTGGTTGATCGTGGCGCCGATGACCTTATCGCCGATCTTTTTCGTGACGGGAATCGATTCGCCGGTCGCCATCGACTCGTCCACGCTCGAGGAACCGGCGACGACATCGCCGTCGGTCGGGATCTTCTCGCCGGGCCGGACGACCATCCGGTCGCCAATCTTCAGCTGTTCGACCGGCACTTCGGTTTCCGTACCGCCCCTCAGGACCCGGGCGGTTTTGGCGCCCAGCTGGATCAGGCGGCGGATCGCTTCGGAGGCCCGGCCCTTGGATTGGGCTTCGATATACCGGCCGGTAAGATGGAAAGACATGATCATGCCCGAGATCCCGGCATAGTTTTCAAAAGGCAGACCCAGAACGCGCGCCATCCCGGTGGCGAAAGCGGTGAGAGTTCCCATGCCGATCAGGACGTCCATTGAGGCGGCGCCGTGCCGCAGGGAATTGAACCCGGCTTTAAGCGTCCGGTATCCCGGGACCATAACCGCCAGGCCGCCGAGAACGGTCAGGATCAGGTCGGCGTGAGGAATCATCACGCGGAAGACCATTTCCAGGACCATGATGACGATGATCGGCGCCGTGATAATCCAGGCCGTAACCAGCCGGAGGTAAGCCCGGCGCCATTCGGTTTGGGATCCTTCGGCGCGGCTTTCCGTTTCCGGAGGCACTTCATAACCGACATCCCGGATCGTCTTCTGGATATCGCTCAGGCTGGATATTTTCTTGTTAAATTCCACCACCGCCTTTTCCGACGCGAAATTAACCGCGACCTGGGCGACGCCGGGCATGTTTTTGACCGCTTTTTCGATGGTCAGAACGCAGCTGGCGCAGGACATGCCCCGGATCGGCAGGGTCACGGTTTCGGTCTTGCCGAATTTCACGGTTTTCATTTCGGGGGAGAGGATCGCTTCCTTCCGCTTGAGGAATTTTTCCGGATCTTTCCGGAATTTCTCCAGACAGACAGTATTGCAGAAATGATAGACGGTTCCCCGGTATGCGTAGCGGCCGGCTTCGTCCGCTTCGGTCACTTCCATGCCGCAGACGGGGTCGATGGATTTAACAGCCGGTTTCGGTTCGTCCATAATTTTAGTCAAGCTTGGTTCCCAAAAAGTTTACTTATTTAGCGCGCCTTGTCAACCGCGGGCCGCGAAATCGCTCTTGATTTTTTAATTAATATTACTATAATTAATACCTATTATTTCGAACTAAGGAGGCAAATGGCACGTTATCTAATAACTTCCGAATCAGTTACCGAAGGTCATCCGGACAAGATCTGCGATCAGACTTCCGACGCGCTCCTGGATGCCCTGTTGGAGAAGGACCCTTTCAGCCGGGTTGCCTGCGAAACCCTGACCACCCGCGGTCTGATCTTCATCGCCGGTGAGGTGACCACGAATGAATATGTTTCCATTCCGGATTTGGTCCGCGGCCTGCTTTATGAAATCGGCTATACCGAGACCGAAATGGGGATCGACGCCCAGACCTGCTCGATCATCACTTCGATCCAGGAGCAGTCCGGGGATATCGCCATGGGCGTCAATATCGGCGGCGCCGGGGATCAGGGGATGATGTTCGGTTACGCGTCCGACGAGACCAAGGAACTGATGCCGATGCCGATCACGATCGCGCACAAGATCGTCCGCCGGCTCGCGGAAGTCCGGAAGGCGAACATCGTCGATTTTCTGTATCCGGACGGCAAATCGCAGGTCACGGTCGAATACGAGAACGACCAGCCCGTCCGCATCGACACGATCATCCTGTCCGCCCAGCATCACGCCGAGGTCAAGAACGAAAAACTCCACACCGAACTGAAGCGTCTGGTGATCAACGAGGTTGTTCCGTCCAACCTGATCGACGACAAAACAAAAATTTTCATAAACCCGACCGGCCGGTTCGTGATCGGCGGGCCCCAGGGTGATACGGGCGTGACCGGCCGTAAAATCATCGTCGACACCTACGGCGGAGTCAGCCACCACGGCGGCGGCTGTTTTTCGGGCAAGGATCCGACCAAGGTCGATCGCTCGGCTTCCTACATGGCGCGCTACGCGGCGAAAAACCTGGTCGCGGCCGGCGTCTGCCGCCGGTGCGAATTGGCGCTGGCGTACGCGATCGGCGTTCCCGAACCGGTGGCGATAACGGTCAATACCTTCGGCACAAGCAAGATCGATGAAACGAAAATCCCGGGTATCCTGAGGAAACTATTCGATTTCACGCCGCAGGGGATCATCGATAAACTCAATCTACGCCGTCCCATTTACAAGAAAACCGCCGCCTACGGCCATTTCGGCCGCGAGGAAGAGGGATTTACCTGGGAAATCTGCGACATGGCCGATGCGGTAAAAAGGGAAGCAGGATTATAAGGTAACAGGAATCAGGTTACAGGGAACCGGTTTAAAAGGAAAAGGATAACGATGAAATACAGCATTAAAAATATCAAGCTGGCCCCGGAAGGATTCAAACGAATCGAATGGGCGGAAACCAAAATGCCCGTGCTGCGGCTGATCCGGGAGAGATTCGCCCGCGAAAAACCTTTGCGGAACCGCCGCATCGGCTGCTGCCTCCACGTTACGACCGAGACCGCCAACCTGATGCGGACGCTCACCGCGGGCGGCGCCCGGGTCTTTCTGACCGCCTCGAACCCGCTTTCCACGCAGGACGACGTGGCGGCCGCCCTGGCCCGGGAGGGCTTGGGCGTGCACGCGGTCAAGGGCGAATCCCGGAACGAATACTACGCGCACATGGCCCAGGTGATCAAGAACCGGCCCGAGATCCTGATCGACGACGGCGCGGACCTGATCTCGACCGTGCATAAGCAGAAGGTCAGGGGAATCCTGGGCGGGACCGAGGAAACGACGACGGGCGTGGTCCGCCTCAAGCAGATGGACCGGGACCGGGTCCTGCAGTTCCCGATCATCGCGGTCAACGACGCGCTCACCAAGCATCTTTTCGACAACCGCTACGGGACCGGCCAATCGACGATCGACGGGATCCTGAGGGCGACGAACATTCTGATCAGCGGATGCCATTTCGTCGTCGCCGGGTACGGCTGGTGCGGCCGGGGTCTGGCCATGCGGGCCAAGGGCTTCGGCGCGAACGTGATCGTGACCGAGGTCGACCCGGTGAAGGCCCTGGAGGCGCGTATGGACGGTTACGAGGTGATGCCGATGGCGGACGCGGCCCGGATCGGCGACGTTTTCGTGACCGTGACCGGCGACATCAACGTCATCCGGAAAGAGCATATTTTGAAAATGAAAGACGGCGCGATTTTCGCGAATTCGGGCCACTTCGACGCCGAGATCGACAAGGCCGGTTTGAAAAAGATCAGCCGTAAGCAGAGGATGATCCGCAATTTCTGCGAGGAATACACCTTACGGAACGGACGGAAAGTTTACCTGCTCGGCGAAGGCCGTTTGATCAACCTCGCGGCCGCCGAAGGGCATCCGGCCATGGTCATGGACATGTCCTTCGCCAACCAGGCGCTGGCGGTCGAGTATATTTTGAAAAATCGGAACCTGAAAAAACACGTCTTTTCCCTGCCCCCGAAAATCGACCGGGAAATCGCGACGCTCAAGTTGAAATCGATGGGCATCAAGATCGATAAACTTACACCCGAGCAGGTGAAATACCTTTCGTCCTGGGAAATGGGGACCTAGACTTCGTCTTTTAATCCCGATTATTTATGAAACCTCCTCCAATTCGGAGGAGGTTTCATTTTTTTGAGGGAATCTTTACTTAGATTACGAAATCGTATCCCATATTGAGCACGGCGAACAGGTCGGTAAATTCGCGGTGATCCGATGATTAAAAAGGGATTGGTTTTTTGTTAAAGCTTACAGCCTGACGCAGGGGATCCGGGCTTCCTTGAGGATGGCGATCGCCAGCCGGTCCGGATAACCTTTCTGGTAGATGATCTTCTTCACCCGCGCGTTGATCAGCATCTTGGTGCAAATGAAGCAGGGCTGGTGCGTGGTGTAGGCGATCGCGCCGCTCATGTCCACGCCGAAGGTCGCCGCCTGGATGATCGCGTTCTGCTCGGCGTGCACACCCCGGCACAGTTCGTGGCGTTCGCCCGAGGCGACGCCCATCCGACCCCGGATGCAGCCGACCTCGGCGCAGTGCCGGACGCCGGCCGGCGCGCCGTTATAACCGGTTGCCACGATCCGCTTGTCCCGGACGAGGACACAGCCGACGTTCCGGCGCTCGCAGGTCGAGCGCTCGGCCACGAGCTCCGCGATCGACATGAAATACTCGCCCCAGGACTTACGGATTTTTATTGTTTGTATGTTGTTTTTTTTGGTTATTTTTGATTTATTTCGAAATCCGAAATCCGAAATCCGAAATTTCTTCATTATACTTCAGCTTTAATGCAGGCGAGGGAGACCACGGTATCACCCTTTTCGACCAGAGTAATGATTTTAACGCCCTTGGCCTGGCGGCTCAGGACCTTGATGCTGTTGGCCGGAGTCCGGACGACCTTGCCCGATTTGGTCATGACGATGAGATCGTCCCCGTCGTTGACGTTGGTTACGCCCGCGACCTTGCCGGTCTTGGCGTCGATCGTCATCCCTTTCATACCCTTCCCGCCGCGGCCTTTTTCGTTGATGGAGTCGAACTTGACCCGCTTACCGATGCCGTTCTCCCCGATGATCAGCATGTCCTCGTCCTTGCGCGTGATATTGAAGCCGACGACTTCGTTACCCTTAGCCAGCCGGATGCCCTTGACCCCGCCCGCGTTGCGGCCCATGGGCCGGGTCAGTTTCTCGGCGAAGCGCAGGGTCAGGCCGTCCCGGGTGGTGAGGAGGATCGAATCCTTGCCCGTGGTCAAACCGGCGGAGATGAGCTTGTCACCCGGTCCGAGCTTGATGGCGATGATCCCCTTCTTGCGGATATTCTCGTATTCGGAAAGATTCGTTTTCTTAACCTTGCCCAATTTGGTGGCCATGAAGATGAAAAATTTGTCCGTGAATTCCTTGATCGATAGGCTGGCGGTTACTTTTTCGCCCTCGGCCATCTCGAGCACGTTGGCGATGGAGCGGCCTTTGGAGAAAGGGCCGGCTTCCGGAATTTCGTAGACCTTGCTCGCGTAGACCTTGCCCGCGTCGGTGAAAAAGAGCAGGGTATCGGTGGTCATGGAGATGAACAGCTGGTTTGCGACGTCCTCGTCGCCGATTTCCAGGATCTTGCGGCCCTGGCCGCCCCGCGTCTGGTTGCGGTAGGTCGTGATCGGCTGGCGTTTGATATAACCGCGCTGGGTCAGGGTGACGACCATGTCCTCCTCGGCGATCAGGTCCTCCATGGACAGGTCCTGGGGTTCCATGTCGAGGATCGTGGTCCGGCGCGAATCCTGGTAATCGCCCTTAAGTTCAACCAGTTCTTTCTTGATCACCGCGAACACGCCCTTGCGGGAGGAAAGGATCGCTTTAAGCCGGGCGATTTCCTTGATCAGCCCGAGATATTCGGTTTCCAGGGCTTCTTTTTCCAGGTTCGTCAGCCGGGCGAGACGCATGTCGAGGATCGCCTGGGCCTGGATTTCGGAAAGATTGAACTTGGCCATGAGTTTCTGCTTGGCGGTTTTGACGTCCGCCGACTTTTTGATCAGGTCCACGACCGCGTCGATGTTTTCGATCGCGATTTTGAGACCTTCCAGGATATGCGCCTTTTTCTCGGCCTCGGCCAGCTCAAACTTGGTCCGGCGGGTAACGGTTTCGAAGCGGAAATCAAGGAAGTGCTGGAGCGCGTGCTTCAGGGAGATCGTCTTGGGCGTGCCGTTCACCAGGGCCAGGATCTGGATGCTGAAGGTGTCCTGGAGCGTGGTATACTTGTAAAGGTTGTTGAGGATGATTTCCGGATTCGCATCCCGCTTCAATTCGCAGACCACCCGGATGCCGTCCTTGTCCGATTCGTCCCGCAGGTCCGATATGTCCTCGATCTTCTTTTCCCTGATCAGGCTCGCGATCTTTTCGAGCAGGGCGGTCTTGTTGATCTGGTAAGGGATTTCCATGATCACGATCGACTGCTTGCCGGATTTCAGGTCCTCGATTTTGATCTTGCCCCGGACGATGACCCGACCCCGGCCGGTCTTGTAGGCATCCACAATGCCTCGGCGGCCCACGATCAGGCCGCCGGTCGGGAAATCCGGACCGGGAATGAGCTCCATCAGTTTTTCGTCGCTGGTTTCGGGGTCGTCGATCAGGGCGTTCAGGCCGTCAATCAGTTCGGCTAAATTATGGGGCGGAATATTGGTCGCCATGCCGACCGCGATGCCCGAGGAACCGTTCGCGAGCAGGGCGGGCAGGCTCGTGGGCAGGACCGTCGGCTCTTTAAGACGGCCGTCAAAATTGGGGACAAAATCCACCGTATCCTTATTGATGTCCTGGAGCAGTTCCTCAGCCAGGGAAGTCAGCCGGACCTCGGTGTAACGATAGGCCGCGGCCGCGTCGCCGTCGATCGAACCGAAATTACCCTGGCCATCGACGAGCGGGTAACGCATGGAAAAATACTGGGCCATCCGGACCAGGGCGTCGTAGATCGCCATGTCGCCGTGCGGATGGTACTTGCCGAGCGTATCGCCGATTACCGTGGCCGATTTCTTGTGGGCGCGGTTGGACGCCAGGCCGGCTTCGTGCATGGCGAAGAGGATCCGGCGCTGGACCGGTTTCAGGCCGTCCCGGACATCGGGCAGGGCCCGGCCCACGATCACGCTCATGGCGTAATCCAGGTACGAGGCTTTGATTTCGTCTTCGATATAAACGTTGGCTACGCGCTGGTCGTGATTGGGGGTCTCTTCGTTGCGATCCGCCATGGACAATTATATCCAAAAAATAGGGAAAGTCAACCCCGTTTGAAGTCGTTAAAACGAGCCAATAAATCACCGAAAAGCTTAAAAAAGTATTATTAAAAAGTATTAAATGGTGATAATATGCAGATCAGTTAAAGGTTAGGACTTCTAACGGGGTCAACTCACGAATGGTTCGCTTTGCGAATGGTTTAGGCGCCATGGGCGCGGTTTTGGGCTCTACGAGCCGGGATAGGCGCTAAAGCGCGTTTAAAATAACCAAACAACATAATAACTTAATTACAAAAGAATATTCTTTAAATCTTTACAATAATGGGTTTTCGTTTTTCGAACGCGAAAAGTCTCGAAAAACCGAAGGATTTTGCGTATTCGACCGCCTCTTTGATTCCATTCCCCAGGTCATCGACTTGATGACAGTCCGAGCCGATCGTCAGGCGCTCGACCTTGCGGTCCCGGGCCAGTTTCATAATCTCCGGAGACGGGTAAAACTGATGGATCCGGCGCAGGCCCGCAGCGTTGATTTCCAGGCCGAGCTCGTTCCGACGGAGCGCGTCAAAGATCGCGGCCATCACGTCTTTCGGCTGGTATTCGATATCCGGGCCGTAGAAATTGATGCCGTATTTCTTGTAAACATCGATATGCCCCATCGCATCGAACAGCCGGCTCTCGGCCAGGTTCAGGATCTCCGCGTAATATTCATCGATCAGGTTCCGGGCCGTGTGCTTGGAGAAATAATCCTTGTATTCCCTTGAACTGTCGATACAGGCGTGGTCCAGGCAGTGGATGCTGCCCATCAGGAAATCGTATTCGATGTCCGTGATCATTTCCGCGAGGCGTTCCTCCATGCCCGAAAAAAAACCGATTTCAATCCCGGATTTCACGGTCAGTCCCCGCGTCGCGTAAAGATCCCGGGCTGCAAAGACTTCATTGTGCAGTCGGACAAGCGCCGGGTTAGTCAGCGGTTCATCCCGGCCATCGAAACGGATGATGTTGTCCGCGCGGGCCGGATCCATTTCCGCGTGATTGGTAAAGCAGATTTCCTTCAGGCCCAAACGGATGGCTTTTTCGCAGTATGCGGGGATAGTTCCTTCCGCGTCCGGCGAGTGGTTGGTGTGGATGTGGTAGTCGATCATTACAAATGGTTGCTTCGCAACGGGATTAGTCCCCTTCGGGGCCGGAGTTAGTCCCGCACCTTTCTGCGGTGCGGGACGGTTATGGCTGCTATCGCAGCGGTTAGTGAACCCGCGCCGAAGGCGCTAAACCCGCGCCGCGCAGCGGTGCTAGTCCCATCCCGGTTGTATCGGGACCATTCCCGTTCGTGTAGCGAACTGTCGTTTCGGAGCCGTTTCACATCAGGTTCAAAATGACGTTCTCGCCCAGGGGTTCGAAACGGTCGGCTTTCTCCTTGAGATCGTAGGCGGTGTTGTCCGGAAAGGAAAAGACCTCCACCCGTTTGTTCTTACCCTTGATGAATTCCAGCAGGGCGACGAAATCACCGTCGCCGGAAGCCAGGGCAATGATATCCACGGCGTCGATGATGCCCAGGATATCCAGGGCGATGCCCATGTCCCAGTTCGCCTTAGCCGAGCCGTCGGCCCGGGTCCGGACGTCCTTGATTTTGACGATATATCCGATCCGCTCCAGGCTGGTTGCGAAAGGCTTGACGTCGCCCTCGGGCGGCTGGACAATATACGCGATCGCCTTGACCAGGGTGCGGTTACCGGTAACCAGGCGCAGGAGTTTCTCGTAGTTGACCTTCGAAGCGAAAGCAGTGCGCGCCGAGTAATAAAGATTCTGGGAATCGACGAACATGGCGATTTTTTCACGGCGAATCAGGTTGGAGGATTCGATAAGCTCCCGGAGAGAACGCATTTCCTCAAGGACCTTGCCATAGCCGTTGCCGTTTTTTTCAATAATGGATTTGATATCCCTCATGAGTTGGTTAAGGGGTTCAAGTTTTTGGCTGATAATTTCATTGATTATATTGTTTATATCATTGGGTTCCATAATTTGCCTCCCAAATTGTTATTGGTCAAAAAGCGGCGCTTTTTCGTTATCAATCTGCTCCCGAATCGACGGCGGGAGATAAGAATAATAGGCGGGTTGGGATTTTTCGCCCCGGGCGTTAGTCCAAACCAGGGTGTACTCGTTGGTGCCCCGGAGGTCGACGAAGATAAAATGGATGCCGTTGTAATAGGCCCACTGCTCGTAGGGCCGTGATTCCTCAATTTCGATGGGGGTTTTTTGAGCCTCGTCGGGCGGGCCGAATTTGATATAGATCCGTCCGCGGTCGGTCTTATGACCCGGCGTGCTGCCCTGTTGGAAATTGGCGTCCGCGTATTCGAACCGCTGGGCGATCACGGGGTAATTTATCTGCCTCCATAATTTTTTCAAGTAGGTGGATTTTCCTTCGGGGGTGAAACCCTGGAACCGATGGTATTCATCGGGGGTGACGAAATATTCGATTTCCTCGTAATACGGCAGGCCTTCGAAAGTCACTTCGGTCTGAACCTTCCGGACGATCTTCACCGGTACCGACCGCTGGGCAAGTCGGCCGCCGGCCGAATCGCGGACTTCGACCCGGAACTGGTAGTCGCCGGTTTTGACGCTCAGGACGCTGATCCCGAAGTTCGCCGACTGGGTCCGCGCGATTTTTTCCAGCTGCTGGGCGGATCGCCGGACCACTTTACCCTCCGCGTTTACCAGTTCGTACGTGGCCCGGATCGTCGTAGAGTCCGGGACCAGGTCGTAGAGTTCATAATACGCGAAAATGTTGGCGTACAGGTCATTAAAAATTTTCGACGCCCGGGGGATGACTTTGAGCCCGCCTTTGTTGAAATATCCGCCGGCAGTGTCAACCGAAATGTTGGAGGCGATGAGCAGGTCGCTCATCAGGGCGTAGTCATCTTTTTTGATTTCTATCGTCCCGGTCTCTTGACCCCGTTTTTCTTCGGAGAGAACCTCGACCGTGTAATCGGACACCCCGGATGGAATAAACATGCCGAATTGCTCGATAAAAGACGGTTCGGTCTTAACCGCTTCGGAAAAGGAATTGATCGCATACTGGTAATACAGGGTATCGACCAGCGAATCGCTGCGGGACCGGTTGGTCAATTTGAAGACGATGGTGAAATCGGCGAGGATTTTCTGGTTGGTCTCCCGGTAGGAAAGCTCCGGGTAGGGGATTTCGATCTCGAATTCGACGTAGTAACAGCCCTCCCGGGACATGATCTCCTGAAGCCGGGCATGGTCGTTCAGGATGTTCTTTTCTTCCGTCAGTTGTTTCTCGAGCTCGGCGATCCGCTCCGGGTTCCGGCCCTTGGTGCGCAGGGAATCGAGCGTAAGCTGCTCGACCGCGATCCGGGCGCTAAGGTCCGTCAGCTGTTGGTTATAGGTGTCGAGCGTGGCACGGCAGACGACGGGTTCAATATGGAAGTTGAGCGCGGAGCAGAGGAAAAAGGCCAGCATCATATGCGGTTTCCGTCGGGGTTGGCCAGGAAATATTCGCCCACTCCGTAGCGATCGACGAAATAGTACTTCATGTTCAGCCGGTAATAGAACCAAACTTCATACGGGTAGGATCCGAGTTCATAGGGCAAAGACTGAATGTCGTCGGGCGCGCCCAGCCGGACGTATATTTTCGCCCGGTCGCTGCGCCAACCCTTGTCGCCGTGCCCGAAGTGCTCTTCGCAGTAGTCGATCCGGGAAAGGTATTCCTCCTCCCTCTCGTTGTAAGGAGTATTGGGCGTTGGATCGAATTTTTTCCAGAAATTCCGCCAGAGGGAATCCCGTTCCACGATGCGCGCGACCTTGAGCCGGGCGATGTCGGATGAAGTTCCGATGTATTCGAGCTGGCTGACCTTAAGGCTCCACTCCTTGTCATCGAGGAAAAAGGGGCGCGCGATCCGGACCGGCAGGGTGACCTCCTCCAATTTCTTGGTTTTTTGAAATATTTCGATCTTCACAAGATAATCGTTATTGGCCATACCGATGGTTGGGAAGGAGAAGGAATCCGGGTAATTACCCGACCGGATATCCCGTTCGGTGCGGCTGGCGCCCAGAGTGGCGGTCAGCCGGTCGGCGTCGCCCCGGGTATTGATGATCGTAAAGGTGAGATCCAACGTTTCGTCGTGCATCCACCACCGGAGATTGCCCAGGAATCTGACGCGCTTGATTTTTTCCGTGATGCGGACGACGTCGTAGGCCTGAAGGTCGATGACCCTCAGGTCGTAACTGACGGCTTCGGCCGGGATCATGATTTTAACCGAATCCGCGATATCCGTGGAATCCTCCGGCCGCTCCCGCTGCCAGTAATCGCCGGCCAGCTGTTCGCCGCCACCGTTCAGGACCTTGAGCTGGATTTCGTAACTGGCGAAATAGGACGTATCCCGGCGAGTATATTTCAGGTCGCGTTGCGAAATTTGAAAATAGACCGCCAGTTCGCTGGTCGAATCCGTGAACGGGTTGACCACGGTCTGCCACTGGACCGCGGCCAGGAGCAGGAGGATTAAGTTCATTTTTTTCTTCGTCCTTCAAAAACCGTGGCCAGGGCTTGGTCGATACGCGCGACGAAACGGAAACTGAGGTTGGCCCGGACATGCCGGGGTATCTCCCGCAAGTCTTTCTCGTTATCCTTAGGCATGAAGATCGTTTCGATGCCCGCGCGCTTGGCGGCGATAACCTTTTCCTTGATCCCGCCGACCGGCAGCACCCGACCGGTCAGGGTGATCTCGCCGGTGAAAGCGATCTTGGGATTGATCGGCTCCCGGCGGAACAGGGAAGTGAGGGACATGACGACCGCCAGGCCGGCCGAAGGGCCGTCCTTCGGAATCGCGCCCGCGGGAATATGAATATGCAGGTCATGGTCGCTGAATTCCGCGTCTTCGATCTTCCAGGCCGTGAATTTGGTTTTCAGGAAAGACAAGGCGGCCTGACAGGATTCTTTCATTACGTCGCCGAGCAGGCCGGTGAGAAGCAGGCCCCGCTTGCCCTTAATCTTGATCGATTCGATGAGGATGATCTCGCCGCCGGTGGGCGTCCAGGCCAATCCGGTCGCGATACCGACGACGCCCTTGCGGGCCGCGACCTCGGCGAAAATCTTGACCGGACCCAGGAACGCATCGAGGCTCTGGGCGGTCACCCTGACCGTGCCCTTCTTGCCTTCGGCGATGCGCTTGGCGACCTTGCGGCAGATCGATCCGAGTTCCCGCTCCAGGTTCCGGACTCCGGCTTCGCGGGTATAATTGCCGACGATCTTGCGGATCGCTCCTTCGGCGAAGGTCAGGTTGCCGTTCTTGAGCCCGTTCTCGGTGATCTGGCGCGGGATTAAAAATTTCTTCGCGATCTCGACTTTTTCCTCGAGGATGTAGCCGGGCAATTCGATGATTTCCATGCGGTCCTTCAGCGCCGGGATGATCGGGTCCACCAAGTTGCCGGTAGCGATGAACATCACCCGGGAAAGGTCAAAGGGCACTTCCAGATAATGGTCGGAAAATGCGTAGTTCTGTTCCGGATCGAGCACTTCGAGCAGGGCCGAGGACGGGTCGCCGCGGAAGTCGGTGCCGACCTTGTCGATTTCGTCGAGCATGAAAACCGGGTTCGCCGAGCCGCAGGTTTTGATCGACTGGATGATCCGGCCCGGCAGGGCGCCCACGTAGGTCCGGCGGTGGCCGCGGATCTCGGCCTCGTCGCGGATGCCACCCAGCGAGATGCGCACGAATTTGCGGCCCAGGGCGCGGGCGATCGATTTACCGAGCGAGGTTTTGCCGACGCCCGGCGGCCCGATGAAGCAGAGGATGCTGCCCCGGGAATCGGGCTTGAGTTTCTTGACGGCGAGGTATTCGAGGATCCGGTCCTTGACCTTTTCCAGGTCGTAGTGGTCCTCGTCCAAAATTTTCTGAGCGCGGTAGATATCGTGGTTATCCGGCGTGGTCCGGGACCAGGGCAGGATCGTGAGCCAATCGATGTAAGTGCGGGAAACGGTGTATTCGGCCGCCTGCGGCGGCATCTTGGCCAGGCGGTCCAGTTCCTTAAGGCAGACTTTTTCGACGGCTTCGGGCATTTTGGCTTCGATTATGGATTTGCGCAGTTCCTCGATCTCCCGCGTGTGCTCGTCGGTCTCGCCCAGTTCCTTCTGGATCGCCTTGAGCTGTTCCCGCAGGTAATATTCGCGCTGACCCTTGTCGAGCTCGTTCTTGACCTGGCTCCGGATTTTCGCGCCCAGCTCGAGAATGCTGATTTCTTTCTGCAGCAGGGGGATCAGCTTGGCGAAGCGTTCCTTGGGATCGACGGTCTCGAGGAGAATCTGTTTTTCCGGAAATTCCAGGTTCGTGTAGCTGGTGATGAAATCGGCGAGCCGGTCCGGTTCCTCGATGTTGAGGATGACCGCGCCCAGTTCGTCCGGCAGGTAGGGCGCGAGCGAGACCAGCTGCTGGAACATGGTTACGATGTTCCGCATCATCGCCTCCAGGGCGACGGTTTTTTTGGTCTCCTGGCCGACGATATCGACGCGGACTTTAAGATAGGGTTCGCTCTGGGTGAACTCCTGGACCCGGAACCGTTTCAGGCCCTTGATCAGCAGGCGGATCGTGCCGTCCGGGAAGCGGAGCATTTTCGTGATCTGGACGACGCACCCGACCCGGTAGACCTCGTCGGGTTTCGGCTCTTCGACTTCCGGATTGCGCTGGGTCAGGACCGCGGCCAGTTTGTTGGTCGTCAGGATCTCGTCAATGAGTTTGGCCAGTTTCTGGGTATGGATGATCAGGGGGACAATCTGCTCGGGAAAGACGACGCCGCCCTTGATCGGGATGACGCCCAGTTCGTCCGGGATGGTGATGGTATTTTCTTCCATTAAGAAAGCCTTTCTTTCAATCGATGGCGATGAATTTTTCCTTCATCACCGGCAGTTGCATGGTCAAAAGGCCGTTTTCGATCCGGACCCGGATCTTGTGCGGTTCAATGGGCAGGGGTAGATCGATCCGGCGGTAGAACTGGCCGTAGGGGATCTCCAGGTTATGGAACACGCAGCAGTTCTTGTCCAGGTATTCGGGCGACCGGCGCTTGCCCTTGACGAGCAGGTAGGTCTTGCCGCAGTAGATCATGACGTCCCGCGGTTCGATGCCGGTGACTTCGATGGTGACGACGATCTCGTCCTTCACGACATAAAGGTCAAAAAGCGGCTGCCAGTTGATGACCTCGGGGAAGAAATCCTCCAAATCGCTTAAGCCCACGCGATCTTCGAAGATGACGCGGAGCGTGTTTTTCTGGTTCGTAGTTTCCGGGTCGGATTTCACAAAAAAATTATAGCCCGAAAAGCGAGGATGTCAAGACGACAAAAAGCCCCCGAACGCTTGGGTTCGGGGGCTTTTTGAGTAGGTTGTTACAGCTTATCCGGCGTTATATAGTCGCCGTGTTTTTTCTGGTTTTCGAGGAGGCGTTTTTTCTGGTCTTCCAGAACCTGGAACAGGGCCGCGGGCGGGTTTAAGACCTGGGTCTTGTAGATCGCGGTGATCCGCTCGATCTTGGCCAGGCTCTCGGGAATGCGGACCGTGAACTGCCGGGTGTAGTCTTCCTTAGAATAGTCTTTCTTCAGGACTTCCTTGAACAGCTGCTTCAGGTCGTCGTATTTCGGGATCATGCCGGTCGGCGTTTTGATCGCTTCGACTTCTGCGTGGCTGCGCTGTTCCATCCATTTGTACCAGACCCGTTTGTCCGTTTTCTCGTTGAGGAACTTGCCGTCTTTGTCCTTGAGGAAGTAGTTGACACCGAAGATTTTGGGCGCCTGTTTCAGGCCCCTGGCGAAATCGAGGTTGGCCTGGATGTAACTGGCGATCGGGATCGAAAGGAAGTCGAGGTTGGACATGGGATTGAACTCGCGCACGCCTTCCTTGCCCAGGGTCGCGGCGGTCGTTTCCGACTCGAGCGCGGCGCCTTTGGTGATGATGCCGTGGGTCCAGTCAAAGGTTTCCTCGACCGGCACCGATGTGTCCGAATCGCGGCCGCCGTAGACGATGCCGCCGACCTCGACGCCTTTGGGTTCGTCGAGGGCCGGGTCGAGATTGTCGTAGGATTTTAGGGCGATGGTGAAGCGGGCGTTGGGGTGGGAGCATTTGACATCTTTGCCGTCCCTGTCTTTCTTGCCCGCAGTCCATTCTCCGGAGTAGTTTTCGCCTTTGGCTGGGACGTCACCGTCCTTGCCGATCCAATGCACGCCGCCTTCGGGCGTGACCAGCACGTTGGAGAAGATGATCTCACCGGGTGAATGGATGGCTTTCCACTGGCTCGGGTCGTCCTTGGAATTCACGCCCTGGATGATGCCGAACATGCCTTTTTCCACGTTCACAGCCCGGATTGAGCCGTCCTTCTTGCGCAGGTAGGAAATATCATCACCGACGATCGTCTCGCCCTCGAGCATGGCGGTCGAGGTCTTGCCGCAGAGCGACGGGAACGCGCCGGTGAAATAAGTCACCCGGCCGTTGGGGCCGTGAATGCCCATGAGCAGCATGTGTTCGGTCAGCCAGCCTTCCTGGGAACCGCGTTTGATCGCCAGGCGCATGGCCAGTTTCTTCAGACCGATGGTGTTGCCGCCGTACTGGGTATTGGCGCTGTAGACAAGGTTGTTTTCGAGGTCGATGATGATGCGGCGCCGGTCCAGATTCTTGCAGGTCTTGCGGTCGTCGAGTTCGCCCTGGGAATGCAGAAACTTGAAGAATCGCGCTTTCGAACCCTGCCCGATCCATTCCTGATAACCGGGACGGTACAGGAGTGTTTCGCTGTGCGCCACGTAGCTGGAATCCGTGATCTGGACGCAGGGGATGGAAAATTCGGAATTGGTCGGGCCCAGGCAGAAGAAGCAGACGAACATTTCTTTACCCTTCATGATGTCCTTAAAAATAAGTTCCAGGTCCTTGAGCATTGAGTCGCGGTCCTTGGTCTCGATCGCCGAGTCGTATTTTTCGTTTGACCGGACCAGAATCCCGGTGTTCTTCTTGTCCCGACCCTGGTCGCCGGCGTTGTCAAAATGGACCGTATGGCCGGAAACGGCCAGTTTCCGCTCTTCGCCGTTTTGAAGCGCCCTTTCCCGGATATACTTGATATCCTCGGGGCTGTCGTTCGAAACAAAGACTTTGGCGGGGTTGCAGAGTTCGATCTGCTTGGCGACGTATTCGTGTAAAGCGGGATTATTGATCTTGGCGAGCTTTTCAAAACCTTCTTTCCCAATCCTTTCTTTCAGGAAGCTGGTGAAGTCAGCCATGTAAGTACCTCCTTGTAGTTGGCTTGATGCGCGTAGTCACAACGATTTTTTTAGCATAATCCGCTGAAATATCGAGAGATTTTTGGCGGTATTGCTTATTTTGCGACTACTTTTCCTGACGCAACGGCTATATTATAGCCAGAATTTATCTCAAGTCAAGCCCGTCCGCGTCTGTCATTCCCGACTCTTTTATTTGTCATCCCCCGGTTGGCTATAGTCCTGAGTTATTTTTCGAAGGGATCGGGGGTTCTAAATTTTGAATTCCCTTGACCACGGTGATATTTTGAATACAATTGTTTATAATTAAGGAGGTAATAGTTGAATGTTTCTATTATAGGGGATTTATTATAGAATGCTCAAGGAATATTTAAAGAAAATCACAGAGATATCCAATCGCGGTGATGCCCGAGAAGAAAGTTATTATTCAACATTAGAAGATCTATTAAAAAGATATGCTGATTCCGTAGGCAAGAAAAATATTTGTGTAACGACCATACCGATGAAAACCGAAGCAGGTAACCCGGATTTCCGGGTCTGGGACGGAAAACAGCATATTACCGGTTACGTTGAAGCAAAGGCGCCCACAGTTGAATATCTGGACCAAGTTGAGACCACGGATCAGTTGAAGCGGTATTTGCATACTTTTCCCAATGTTATTTTAACAAATTTTCTGGAGTTCCGGTTATATCGCGACGGGATTATGACGGACCGCGTATCAATCGCCCGGCCCTTTGTCATGCGCGAACTGAAAGCGGTTCCGAGCGTGGAAAATGAAGAGGATTTTTTCAAATTACTTGAAAAATTTCTCTCTTTCTCCCTACCCAAGGTTCATGTCGCAAAAAGTCTAGCTTTGGAATTGGCAAAACGCACCCGGTTTTTACGCGACGAGGTTATCGCGGAAGAATTAAAAAAAGAATATGATGAAAGTAAATCGCATATCAGCGGATTCTATAATGCTTTTAGGAAATATTTGATCGGCGGACTAACTAAGGAAGAATTTGCCGACCTGTATTCACAAACCATAACATACGGCCTCTTTGCTGCGCGGACACGCGCCACCGAAGAATTTAACCGTAAACTTGCATATGACTATATACCGCGAACCATAGGCATATTAAAGGATGTATTCAGATTCGTCTCGCTGGAGGATTTGCCCCAGCAAATGGAATGGATCATTGATGACATCGCTGAGGTTTTAGCGGTTACTGACGTCAACAATATCTTGCGTAAATATTTTCATGAAGGTAAGGGTAAAGATCCGGTCGTTCATTTCTATGAGACATTTTTGGCGGAATATGACCCAAAAACCAGGGAAAAAAGAGGCGTGTATTACACACCGGAACCCGTGGTATCATACATTGTCCGGTCGTTGAATATAATATTGAAGGAGAAATTTAATAAACCTGATGGTTTAGCAGACAGCAATGTTACTGTTTTAGATCCAGCAGCCGGGACTTTAACTTTTTTGGCCGAAGCTACAAAAATAGCGGTTGAAGAATTTGCGATGAAATATGGGAAGGGCGCTATTGAGCGATTTATTAAAGAACATATCCTTAAGAATTTTTATGCATTTGAGTTAATGATGGCTCCTTATGCAATAGGTCATTTGAAAATATCATTTCTATTAAATGAACTTGGATTTAAACTTCAAAATGAAGATAGATTTAAACTCTACCTTACAAACACATTAGATATGGAGGATCTCGAACAAACCGAACTTCCGGGAATGGTTGCCTTATCTGAAGAATCCCATTTGGCAGGAAAGGTTAAGAAAGTCGCACCAATCTTAGTGATACTTGGTAATCCCCCTTATTCTGGAATTTCGGCCAACATGAAACCATGGATTGTTAATTTATTAAAAGAAGATGTAAGTGGACTACAGAGTTATTATAAAGCTGATGGACAACCCTTGGGTGAAAAAAAACTTTGGCTTCAAGATGATTATGTGAAGTTTATTCGTTTTGCCCAGTGGAAAATTAACAAGACCAGAGAAGGTATTTTGGGTTTTATTACTAATCATAGCTACCTTGATAATCCTACTTTTAGGGGTATGCGACAATCGTTAATGAAAAGCTTCAACGAGATATACATTATGAACCTACATGGTAACAGCTTAAAAAAAGAAAAATGTCCTGACGGCTCCAAAGACGAAAATGTTTTTGATATTAAACAGGGTGTTGCAATTGCCATATTTATCAAGAAGCGAGAGGAAAAGAAAAAATGCAAAATTCATTATTCGGAAATATGGGGACTGCGCGAGGAAAAAAATAAAAAACTTCTAAAATATGATATTTCAAAAACAAAATGGGAGACAATAGAACCGACAAGTCCTTTCTATTTCTTAATACCACGTGAAGAAAAAGGAAGAAAAAACTATGAGAAATATGTGAAAGTAACAGACATTTTTCCTGTTTGTGTAACCGGAATCGTAACCGCAAGAGACGAATTTGTTGTTGATCATAATAAACAATCTTTAGAAGCAAAAATAAGGATATTCGTTGATAAAACATTTACAGACGATTATATAAAGGAATTTTTAAAGGGTATTTTAGGAAGAAAAAAAGTCGCTGATGTAGAAAATTATGCTTGGAGGGTATCAAAAGCTCGGCAAGATCTTCAGAAACTAGACGATCTAAAGAAATATTACACTAAAATTTTGTATCGACCTTTCGATTTCCGACATATATTTTTTCATAACTCAATAGTATGGCGAACTAGAAAAGAGGTTATGCGCCATATGATACAGGATAATTTAGGATTATGTATCGGTAGGGCAGGTCAAGTTGTTGGTCAAGAAAAACCATGGAACATAGTTTTGGTTTCTGAATATATTGTGGATTTTAACCTTTTTTATCGTGGTGGAGAATTACTTTTTCCGCTATATCTATTTGAAATAAATCATAAAAAACACAATTCTAAAGGGAGGATTTCAGATAGTTTAATTATGCTATTTGAGCCAAAACGCGGTTATGAAACAAAAGTTCCCAATCTATCATCTTTTTTATTTGAGCATCTAAAAAAGATATATAAAAAATTACTTGCCCCAGAACAAATATTATACTATATCTATGCAATTCTTTATTCAAATTTATATCGCATAAAATATGCAGAATTTCTAAAAATAGATTTTCCAAGAATCCCCTTTACTGCTGATTATAAAATTTTCTGCAAAACAGCTGATTTTGGAAATCGGCTCGTTGACTTACATTTACTAAAATCGAAGGAACTCGACCCACCTAAAGCGAAATATCAAGGCAAGGGCACTTATAAGATAGAAAAAGTCCGATATGAAAAAGAAGAAGTTTATATAAATGAAAAACAATATTTCGAGGGGATAGCAAGGGCGGTTTGGGAATATCAAATCGGCGGATATCGGGTTTGTGAAAAATGGCTGAAGGACCGCAAGGGACGCGAATTGTCGAGCGAAGATATAAAACATTATTGTCGGATTGTTACATCCCTACAAAAAACAATCGAAATCCAGAAAAAAATTGACCAAATCTATCCGGAAGTTGAAAAATCAGTAATTGAGTTTAAGAAATGAAAAAATATATAATTTGTAATCATTATTAATAGGGGAGGTATTGTGGGGCTATTTGATGTATTAAAGACAACGGCTATTGTTTTAAAGGAAGCTAATAGAATAGATTTATACAATCAAATACTGGATGTGCAAAATCAATTATTGGATATGAATAAAACGATAAATGATCTAGAGAGTGAAAATAATAAGCTTAAAGAAAAACTCAAAATTAAGGAACAATTAATATACGAGGATAATACTTATTGGATTATGGGAGAAGGTAATAAAAAAGATGGACCCTTTTGTACTCGATGTTGGGATAAAAATTTCGATTTAATAAGACTTCACCATACGGATGAAAATTCTTACAAAATATGCCTTGAATGTAAAAATGGTGTACGAATTGGCCAAGATGAATCATCAGATGGATCAAGCGTATGGTAAGAAATTATAGAAATGAAAAAAATACTGTAAAAGACAATGATCATATGAAAATAATGAATCTTCATGATGTTTTTTTAACTGCTTCAATGTGTCGTAAATATATGGATGAGAGTCCTCTTGAAGATGACCTGCTTTCGTTTGCAATTTCTCAGCGAGGACGATTCGAAAGGTTGTGGATAACATTCATATTTGTTGTCATCGAAGCATGGCAATCTAAATACATGTCATCTGCACAAAACCATGTTAAGAACTATGTCCCTGCCGACGTTACCATTATCAACGATTTACTAAAGAAAGCAATTAATGATCATTCCCTGGATAAAATGAGAGATGTTCGTGATTATATGTGTCATCGAGACAAACGTGAATATTGGAATAAAGGGCGCATTGCTGTATTTGGTCAACTGGTATGTAATGATAAAATATTTCGAGCTTTTGGAGATATGTTTTTAAATTATTTTGAGAAGATAAGAGCAAAACCATGAGTTTTTTGAAAACGATTTATATAGTGGTAAGCATCAAAATTAAATGAGAATATAAATATTATACAAAAGGAGGAATTATGAGTGATGTTGAGAGTAAAAAACCCAATTTATTGCCAGATTTTCATTTAGCTCCACTGAAAACATTTTCCCTTGATGTATTTACTCATAAGGGTAATAGAAAAGTGGCGCAACTAATGTTAACCTTTGCATATATTCATAACGATCTAAAGGATATGCTTTATTTCTTACAAATGATTGAAACGAATATTCAACAAGAAATTAAGATGATTGGTCCGGATGGAAAAAATGCAAGAATGGGTCAGTTGGCTGGCATGAAGGAACATTGTGCGAGAATCATTTCCGGATGTATTTGGGAATTTGTTCGGTTGATAGAGGAAAACCTGTTAATTATTAATTCTCCAGAATTTGATACTCTTATACAATGTAGTAATAGGCAAATATATCAAGCCTGGTTAGATATTCTGAGTTTAATAAAGGAAAAAAGGGAAGTATATCAGGTGTTGGTGATATTGCGTAATAATGCGACCTATCATTATTACAATACTAACTTCACCTCAAAAGGAATTGAAGAATATAAGACTCTAGTTGATGACATTGGATTTATTTCATTGGGAAATTCGCTCGAAGAAACAAGATTTTATTTTGCCGATGCAGCAGTGCAGTATTTTCATCGTTCACTGACGAAAGATTTTTCTTCAGAAATGAATAGTTTGCTCGAAAAAATATTAATGTGTTTGATGGCTATTGTTAAAAATTGGTTTACAACAACCTCACCTATTCTATTAAATGATTATAAATAACCATAAAATATCGAGGAAAAATAATAGAGAGGTAATATTTATTGATTCGTATTATTGGTATTCTATTACTTTCTTGCTTTCTTGAGAATGTGAGAATCAAGATAATTAAAAAATTTTAATTGATCTGTAATATCGTAGGGAAGAAAAGGTTTTAGCTAATCAGGCGTATAATAGCCTTAGACATTTCTCAATCATTTTCTTCTTGAATTATCCTTGGTGGGGATGAAATTTACTGTCGGCAACATTATCGGACCCCAGTAGCCGCGACTGGAGACTTGGACGAGGATCTCGCGAGCAGTTCCATAAAGTACCGCCGGTCCGTTAATTTGTATTAATTCCCCGGTTTTATCTTTAGGAAACCTTGGGTCAACAGTAAAAAAACCAACAATTTGTAAACTATATGAATAAGGCAGATTCTCATTGGGTTGTGGGGCATGTTTCAGTGTTAAGCTAACTTGGAAAGTGCCGGGTTGTCCTTTAATATTGGTAATAACAATTGTATGTTGGAGGTTTTTAAAGAACATATGTGGTTTCGTACGATCAAAATTTTTAAGAGCCGTCAAATTAAATTGTGTTATGAAATATTTTTTAAGCTGTATCGGAGCGAGATTCATTTATTCCTCCGGTTGTTAAAAAGTTAGCTGCCAATATATCGTAATTAATTGGCTCAATCTGTGTTTCTTTATCGTCAACGAATTTATCGGACCATGTTTTCTGGATTTCCGGGGTGTGAAAATTCACATTTAATCGGATGTTTAATGCCCGTGCTATTTGGACAAGGCTTTTAAGCGTGAAATTAACATTCGCACGCAACATACGTGTTATGTAGGGACGAGACGTACCGAGTTTCCGTGCTAGATCAGCGCGGCTAATATTTTTTACTTTCATATTATATACAATTTCCTCAAGGATACCGATTTTTAATCCTTCAAAAATGAACTCAGCATCATTTTCTAATCCTTCAAGAAAATCGTATTTTTTAAGATTTATTGACATCGTCGACTCCTTTTTCTAGATAAAGACGCTTTTTCTCGATAGCCTTTCTTATTTCATTCCGTAATTGTCGCTTCCCCGGTTTATCGCAGCCGTGGGTACAGACAATAATATTCTTATCAAAAAAACATAATATCCGGGCCGCGCGAGGTTTATGTACTTTGAATTCATAAATCCCATTGCCAAGATGGCGAAACAGTTCGGTATTATATAGTAATCCATTCTCAGCTAGAAGTCGCATGATATGTTTCATTTTCTTCCTCGATGTCTCATCTAATGACTCCAGATATTCAATGGCTGGAGAATTATCGTTTTCAATCAAGGCAACCACGGTTTTCTTTAATCCTTTATATAATTCCCTTAGCGCATACATATTAACCTATAAGTTAACATATGTCAAGAGGCAAATTAGATCGCAATATGAAAGCTTCACGATGTGTTTTTCTCATGGTTTCTAACCGGTTTTAAAAATTTATAGAATGACTGTATCAAGTTACCCCCTATTAGTTCAGTAATTGTAAATAAAGAAACCGTTAAGTCAAGCATGAAAACAGAGGATTTTGATTTATCTTGACACCGGTCTCCTGCCGCGATACAATGGTTTGTAATCGATATTCGATATGGAGGACATATGCTGAGAGTTGTTCATTTCGAGATTTATGCTGATGATCCGGCGCGGGCGATATATAACGGGGACAGATAAGACCATTAAACGGTAATGAAATCGATCGCGCGGGAACTGCTGGATCGGACCGAGGAGGCGGTATGGCGCCGGGGCGAAGGCTACGCGGATAAGGGCCAGGTGCGGATCCTGAAACACGACGAGAAGGGGATCGAAGCGGCGGTTTCGGGAACGAAAAATTACCAGGTCATTTTAAAATTCCTCGCCAACGGTATCCGGAAGCAGTGTGACTGTCCGTACGCGGCGCGGGGCATATGCAAGCACATCGTGGCGGCCGCAATCGTTTGGGACGAATTCCGGGGTTTTGCCCGACCGGGTTCAGAGATGGTGCACGCCGAAACCATCCAACCCTCGCCGATTTCGGGGCCGCAGCTGACCCGGTGTTTTGCGGATCCGCTGAACGCCGACCTGGATATCATCCGGGTCGCGGTGGATTATTTCGGATTCAGCCATAAACCGCATGCCGTCCTGCCTAAGTGTCCACGGATCGAATCCCGCGAAGAAGCGCCTTTGTCGCTGGCGGAAGTGAAAAGCGCGCTGCAGGAAATGGCTTCCTGGAACCGGCGTTCCCGTTATAACCATTATCTGTGCGCGGGGGAGATGGCCGCGGCTTTCAGCGAATTATTGGACGTCATTTACCGCCGTCTGCCGGCAACACTGCCGGATGAAGCGGTGAGAATCATACTCTCCTGCGTGGATTGGTATTATACAAAATTCAGCAATATCATTGATGATAGCGACGGGGTATGGATTTTCCCCAAAACGAGGATCGGCAGGAACGTTGCGGCGTTATGGAAGAACCATCCGGATTCGGCGGAGTGGACGACGTTTAATAAAACCGCCCGGGACCTTGGCCGGAAATGGGAAAGCGAAGAATTGGACGCCGAAGCGATCGCCGGATGGCAAGATGTCGTCTTATGAGGAAGAAATAAAAGTGAGAATAGACAAACTAACCTTTGAAGCGGGAATGGTAGACCGTAGGTTTAACGTTATTATTAAATAATATTATACAATTATCGAATGGGGACAAAAACCAGCCAGCCACCTGCCCCGTTAGGGAAATTTCAAATTAATAAAGGGAATCCCTGATCATTTCTTACGATGTGTGTGTACGTTTGCAAGATACCCTTGACAAATTTTTGTTGAATAGTATAATAATACTGGAGGAGGAATTATGACTATAATATTAAGCGTGTTAACTCTGTTCGGACAATGGTCAACGCCCGTCAATCTCGGGATTGCCGGAGTTGATGACAAATATCCCCAAGCCTTACGGCAACAGATATGGTTCGGCAATGGTACGCTATGGATGGTTTGGCAGGCATACCGGGGCAGCGATTGGGAAATATACTCACGGTACGGCGGTCAGGGGAGCTGGTCGGATACTTTACGGGTAACGAACAACAATACCAATGACCAATACCCATGCGTGGCTCTTGACAGTTCCCGATATTGCTGCTGGTGCGCCTGGCAGAATGACAGCGCAGGTTATTCCGACATTTGCGTGGCGCGAACCTATCCCTGGTCGGTGCCCGTGAAAATAACGAACGATATAACGGCGGATCACCTTCCGTCCATCGCGGTCATCGGCAGTACGGTATGGGTCGCCTGGGAACGCGTGAACGATATCTATTCGAGTTACTACAACGGCACGACCTGGGCCGCACCGATCCCCGTCGTCATCGGCGCGGTGAATGCCACGCCAAAAATTAGCGCGCGCTCCGGCCATCCGATTGTTGTCTGGAGACGATATGAATCCGCAAATTATGATATCTGCTACAGCGAATACATCAGCAACGCGTGGCAGGCGCCCCAACACGTTACTTCAGATCCGGCGGTCGACTCCCGGCCGGAAATCGCGCAGGGATATGGATATCTTCCGGGGATTTACGTATACTGGCAAACGAACCGCGACGGTAATTATGAAATTTACCGGACCGCTTACGATACACTAAATATCAATTACCGCGTTACCACCAACGATTCCACGGATGCCAATCCGTCCCCTCTATATATCTTGTATTTAGTACGCCTTTACGAGCCAGAGCTGACATTCATGAGTTCCAGAAAAGGCAATCCCGATATATATTACCAAGATTGGGGCAGTACAGTACCCGTGGATACGAATCCTTCGTCCGACAGCTTTCCCGTATTGACCGCGGATCGCCGTGTTTATAAGTGGGTACTCTGGCAGACGAACCGGAATGGAAACTCGGATATATACGGCAGTTACAATTATTGTCCAAGCGAAGTGATGGAAAATATCTCGAAGAGCGAACCGCAAATCGAGATGACTCCGAATCCATTCCATGATCGAGTGACGATCAGCTTGGGGAAAAACATTCAACCACCGGGGATTATCCGAATCTACGATGCCGCCGGTAAAGCTGTAAAAAATATGCTCTTGCCAACTGCCTGCGTAAAAATTCCGCTTATTATGACCTGGGATGGGACCACCGAGGACGGCAAGGCCGCTGCTCCGGGCATCTATTTTGTCCTGATTAATAGCAGCGAAGCCATTTACGCGGGTAAAATCATTAAATTATATTGATCGGTCATCGATCGAGTAAAAACAGCGGGTCGGGAACTAAAACCGCCCAACCATAAAATATTGATTACCAACGAATGATTATTTATTCTTTTTGAAAAATTCCAGGCTCTCCCGGATCATATCGGGGATAAGAACGTGCCCGGTATTATATTCACGATAAGTCGCGTCGATCCCCGATTCCTGGGCTTTATTATAAAAATCTCGCGCATGTCCGATTCGTTCCGTATCTTGGGTACCGACGGTTATGAGAAACTGAACATTGATTCGCTGATCGGGAATTATCTTGCTGCCGCTGCCGTGAGCAGCGCAAGCCCGGCATAGTTCGGGTTTCCAAAGGCAGAATCTCAGGGAAAATTGCGCGCCCGCCGAGAATCCGAACAGGTAGTAACTGGATAACGAAATGCCGGTTTTAGCCTGGAATTTATCAATTAAAACAAGGAGAGCGTTTCCCGACCAAACGGCCGGAAATTGGTAACTTGTTTTAGATTCCCAATTCTGCTCGTCGTAAACGAAGGATGGTGAAATAATGATAAACCTTTCTTCTTCGGCGAAGTTCTTGAATTCGGCGGTAACAAATTCTTCACCCCGTCCCGATAAGTAGGGGATCAGCAGCAATAGGGGGAAGAACCCGCCATCTATTTTCGCGACCGAGGCCGGGACATAATAATAACACCTCAATATTGGATTGGCGTAATTCTCGGTCGGAATGCTGTCAATAAAGGAAAACGAATCGGTGTGAGTTACGACCACGTTTACAGTTGTATTGGGCAGTGGATTTTCCGGGGATGGCTTAATGCTATGTCCTTCAGGCGGGTTCTTCTTGATGAAAAAACTTAGGATCAAGGCCGCGACCAGTATTAACGCGACGAGCAAAAAAATTTTCATCTTCATTTTTTTCCTCTATATGATCCCTATACAATCCAGGCGGAGGTCAAGAATATAAAAATTCAAAAGGATACACTTTCCAGACAGGTTGGGAATTGTATTCTTTTATGTTTTTACTTCCCAGCCTGGATTTTTAATGCCGCGGCTTCGCTCTGCAGGAGCAGTTTATTGGTTTCCTGCTCCGAACCCTTAATACAGGGTATGAGCGGCGCGATTTCCAATAAATAATCCAGCAGCGCGACGCCCTCGTCGGCATGGACGCCGGACAGGACTTTTTTCCGGGCCTGCTTGAGCATGGCGTCCAGATCGGTTAGGGTAAAGGGCATGAGCATTTTGGGCGACCGCTTAATCTCGAACAGGTAGAGGTTTTTCTTATTGTCGTCGATCGTGTTGCCGTAAACCGCATACAAACCGACGACCCGGAGCGGTTCGGGCGGCACGATCACCGCGTCGACATAGGTGCCGACATCGGTAAGATTCATCGTGTCCCAGTCGGTGCCGCGGAAACTGTAAAAGAGCGTTACCTGTTGGGTCGTTACGACGGGCGTGATCCGCACCAGCAGGTTCGGCGAATCCTTGAGGAAGAAAAGATTCATCCCGGAGAACAGAGCGATGGTTAATAATACGTTCATAAGGCCTCCTTTTGTAAAATGTTTTCGGTCGCGGTTGCGAAAGGCGTTTCGTTAGTCGTCATCGAAAGCCGGTTCCGTCAAACGAAACCGCAATACAAAGCCGAATCGCGTATCGAAACCGCCACCGTTATCAATAAATTTATGCTGTGCGACCATAATTCTTGTACATCACGTGCGCGTCGGAACCGTCCAGGTAATACTGACGCCGGGTGTAGAGGATTTTGTACCCGAGTTTCAGGTAAAGCTCGATCGCCGGGTAATTATCGGTCCTTACTTCGAGATATGCGTGCGTGCAGCCCCGGTCCAGGGCGATCGTTTCCAGTTCGGCCATAAGCCGGCTGGCGAGGCCCCGGCGCTGAAAAGACGGATCCACGCCGATGTTCGTAATATGGAATTCGATGTCCGCGCAGGCGGCCAAGCCGTAACCAACCACGAATTTATCGATTTCAACGATCAGTCCCACGGTCCGGGGCAGGCTCAAATCGGATTCAAAAAAGGATCTGGGCCAGGGGTTGGGGAATATCGCCCGCTCCAGGTTATACACCCGGTCCAGGTCCCCGAATTTCATTGCCCTAAGCGCGATTTCGTTCGGCATCGGTTTTTTTCACGTAAAAGGGTTCGAGAAGATCCGCGTCGTCATAATCCTTCCTGCGGATCCGCGGTAGGGCGTCTTGGACGACGCGGCGGGCGCTGGGCCAGAAAGAATCGTCGTCGATAAACGTCCATTGGCCGATAACCGGGAGCCGCGCTTTTTTCATCAGCTCCACGCCCGGCCCGGCGACGGTCAGGCGGCCCGGGAATTTTTTCGCCAGGGCTCGTGCCGGGACCGCGAGATAGTCGCTCCGGCGCCGCTGTCGTTCGTAAAGAGCCGCGTAAAAATCGCCCTGGAAGGCGTTAATCACGGCCAAGAGCCTTCTTCCGGCGAAAGCGGGGGATTGGCCGATAACGTCGAGGGTGTTGACGCCGATGACCGGCACGGACCAGGCCAGGGCGAGCGCCTTGGCCAAACTTATTCCGACACGAAGGGACGTGAACATGCCCGGACCTAAGCTGACCGCGACCGCGCCCAGGGGTTCGTTTCCCAGGTGTTCGATCATTTCCCGGGCTTCGGCGAAGAAATGGGCGTCCCGGACACCCGGTTCCGCACCGCGGTTTTTTCTGACTTCCATCAGCAGCCGTTCATCTTCGCACAGGCACAGGGAAAAAATATCGCCCGATGTATCAATTCCCAAACACTTCAATGGTGAACTCCCGGGAATTTTCCATTAAAATTTTTATCGATATTTTCAATCCTTTTACGCGGGGTAAAACGGACAGTCTTTCCGCCCATTCGATGATCGTCAGGCCCGGTTCGTTGTAATACTCCGCGATCGGTATCTGACCGGCGGCGTTATTGTCCAGCCGGTACAGATCGATGTGGGTGACCGGCAGGCGGCCGCGATATTCGGTGACGATCACGAAACTCGGACTGGTCACGGTTTCCTTGACACCCAGGCCCCGGCACAGACCCTTCGTGAATACCGTTTTGCCGCTTCCCAGATCGCCGTAGAGAAAGATGACCGCGCCCGGTTTTAGCGAACGCCCGATTTCCCGACCCAAGTTCCGGGTTTCCCGGGCGCTTCCCGTGATGACGGTTTTTTTTCTGAGTTCAGGCATTTTTCCGGTAGATGGTATAGATTCCATAGAGACTAAGATCCGGGATGACGCGGTCGATTTCGGGTATCAGCGGGGCCATGAGTCGGACCCGGCCGCCGGTGGCCAGGCACAGAAAATCGCGTTTGTAGATTTTTTTAAGCCGGTGGATGAAACCCTGCACGGCCAGCGCCGTGCCATGGATCACGCCGGCCTGGACGCATTCCGCGGTGGTCCGGCCCATGAATTGAACCGGTTTTCGGACCGGATAACGCTGGAGCCGGGCGGTTTTATCAGCCAAAATTCCCAGCGCCATATCGATGCCGGGAAGGATGACGCCGCCGGGATGATAGCCGTTTCGGAAAACGGCATCAATCACGGTCGCGGTCCCGAAGGAAACGACGATCAGGTTCACGGGAATGCGAGCCAACCCGCCGGCCAGATTCGCGATCCGGTCCGCTCCTAACTGGCGGGGGTTCTTATAACCGAATTTAAGACCGCAATCCGCGGCGGCGCTGATGATGAGGGGCTGGACGCGGAAATCCTCGCGGAAAATCCGCGCGATCAAACGGGTCAGGCCGGGTATGACCGAAGCGATCCCGGCGCCTTCCAATTTTTGGCGGCCAAGCCATTGCCTGAGACCGGGCAGGTCCGGAGTCGGGTGGACCACGAGCCGGAGGGTTTTAACGAGCTGGCCCTCCCGGAACAAGCCGGCGTGGATGTTCGTGTTCCCGATGTCGATCGCGGCTACCATTGCAGACGGCGGACGTCGCCGTAATAAAACTTTCGGATCATGCCCGAGCCGTCGGCTAAAAGGAGCGCCCAGTCGCTGTCGATATCGAAGACCGTGCCCGTAACCGTTCCGTCCCGGGTTTTTATTTCAACCATTTCACCGATTCCCGATAAATAGGGTTTGATGTCTTTGATGTCGAGTCCATCTTTTTGAGTTTCCCGGTAAAGCGGGTAGAAGGTGTGGAGCAAGTCGTCCAGGATTTCTTCGACCTTATACTCTTTTCCGGATATCCGGGCCAGCGAAGTCGCGTGCTCCGCGCCCCGGTCGAATTTCCGGGTATTGACATTCAGGCCGATACCGCAAATAAAAGCGTTTCGGACCTGTTCGCAAAGGACGCCGCATACTTTGCGGCTACCCAGCATTACGTCGTTGGGCCAATGAAGAACGGGGTGTGGAAACCCGCGTCTTTCCAGGATCCGGATGACGGCCAGGGACGCGGCCAGGGGCAGGGTGTGGGATTGATTTTCGGGAAAAAGCAGGAGCGATAGGTACAAACCGCCTTTGGGCGATGACCAACGGCGCGCCTGGCGGCCCCGGCCCCGGGTTTGACTATAGGCGAAAACCGCAGTTTCTTCCTGTTCGGGGATCAACCGGCGGCAGATATCCTGAGTTGAAGCAACCCGTTCGAACTTGAGGATTTTTCGGAACATTATTCTGTCGGATCGTCGGGTATGATATTAATTTTGGAGCTTAAGGTTAGCCCCTTCGAACGCGGTATGACCGCTGATGATCTTTATGGAATCAGGGGACAGCCAGATATCGGATCGGATATTCACCGAAAAAACGAGTTCGTCGCCGTCGGAAATAATTATATCCGTAAACGCTTCGGCCACGAATTGGGTCGCGGGCGTGACCAGGTACGTGGAATCAATACCGTTGGTAAAACCCAGGGAATCAACCGTGACTCTTATCCTTCGGTAGCTGTCGGGCACGACGTCCACCTTGGAGTCGGTTATGCTCGCGAACACACCGGTTTGAACCGGTACACCGACCCATTTGACGCCTTCCCAGATTGTTTCATAACCCGACGCGCCGGGTAATTCGAGCTTCGTGACCCGCATGTATAAATCACCGAGGGGCGCCCGGGCAAACTGAGCTTCGTCGATCATTCCGACTTCAATTTTGGCGTTAGTGGCGCAGCCGATCCAGATCAGGATGAGCAGACTGAAAAAGAGAATTTTTTGCATGGGACCTCCTAGGTATATTTTATCCTGAATCACCCGTCTGTCAATGACGGGTCTTGAGCAACCCATCGATCTTCCGGGTCATGCGGACATCACCGATCTTGTGGAAGTATTCACGGGCCGGGATCAGGTATTCCCGGGCGCCTTCAGGATCTCCCTTGGCGAGGAGGATCTCGCCCATAGTTTTCTGGCAAAGAGGTACGATCATTTTATAACCCGATTCTTCGGCCATGGCCAGAGCCTGCTTGACGTTTTCCGCTCCCCGGTTGAGATCACCGGCGAGCAGCGCCTGGATTTTGCCCAGGACGCGGATGGCTTCGGCTTCATCCTTCCGGGATTTGAGTTCCTGAGCGATCCGAACTCCTTCCTGCGCAGATTCCAGAGCGTTCGGATCCTTTTTCAGCAAAAGGAATTCCACCCAATCGACGAGCACGTAATACAGCCGAAACTTATCCTGTTCCGAGCGGACCAGATCATAAGCGGCTTGAAATTCGATCCCGGCCTTCTCCAAATCCTCGAATTCGGTGTAAAATACTCCGAACTGTTGGTGAATGTCAATATGCAGGAGTCGGTCGTCCAAGTTTCGGGCCAGCGCCGCGGCCCGATTTAGATAGTCAAAAGCGGTGTCCCGCTGGTCGCGTCGGGTGTGGATCCGCGCCAGGGCAAGATAAGTGTTGATCATGCCCCGCGTGTCATTGATCCCTTCCATTATTTCTTTGGTCTTCAAATAGTATTCCGTAGCTGCGTCAATTTCTCCGGATTGGAGTTTTAGGATACCCATATTAGTGTACGCGATCGCCTCGCCTTTTTTGTCACCCAGGATATTACGTATCACCAGGGTTTTTTCATAATAATACAGGGCCTTTTCCTGGTCGCCGGCCAGGTCGTAGTAGGTTCCGAGGTTGTTATATGCGACCGCGACCATGCGCCGGTTACCAATGCGTAAATTCCCTTCGATACCCTTCTGGCAGTAGAAGATCGCATGGTTCAGGTCGCCCAGCATCCGGCAGACCGAAGCCATGAGCACGTAAAGCGAGGCGAGACCGGCCTGGTTATTTTCCGCTTCGTATAACTGAATCGCCTCCTGAAGCACGGCCAGAGCTTCCCGGCCGGCGCCGGTCCGGTACAGGGCATGTCCTTTCATGCGTCGGCCGTCCGCCATGAATATTTTATCGCCGATCTGCTCCGCGATCCGGAGGCTGATTTCGATCAGGTCCAGGGCTTTTTTGTAATCCGCCTTGGCTTCAATCAGGACGGTGGCCAGTTTATTATTTAACGTGATCAATACGGGTGATTCGATGTGAGCTATTCCCTTTATGGTTTTTTCCAGGAGCGCGATGCTTTCGTCGATCTGCCCGGTGTTCTCCATGATCCCGGCGATCTGGCCCGCGACCCGCGCCGCGGTCAGGGGATCGGCCGCCTGGTCCAGAACCTTCTGGTAATTATTGCGCGCTTCTTCGACCTGACCGGTCAGAAATTGAATATTGGCGATCTTTTCCAGCACCGAGTTCCGGTCCGGACCTAAGCCGATATTGCGCAGGGCCGTCTGGTAATTGATCAGCGCTTCCTCGTTGGCGTACAGTCCGGCCGCTTCGTCGCCGGCCTTGATCGAATACGGCACCGCTTTTTCCAGGTTGTGGCACTGGTAGTAATGGTCGGCGAGCACGGAATAATACCCTTCCAACCGGTCCGGGAATTTGGCCTCGATGGTTTCGGCGATGATCTTGTGGTAGATAACGCGCTCGCTCTTCAGGATGCTGTTGTATCCGACTTCCTGGAAAAGCGGGTGACGGAAAGCATAATAGGGCTGGTTGTTCTTATTGATGCGGACCAGGAACTCGGAGTGTTCCAGGTCGTCGACATGGATCAGGATATCCTTCTCCCGGACGATCTCCTCAAGCAAAGCCCGCGGGAACGAGCGGCCGAGGATCGCGGCGATCTTCAGCAGGTATTTTGCCTCCTTGTCCAGGCCGTCGATCCGGGAAGTTATGGCGGCGTCGATCGACCCGGGGATATGGATATCCCGCTCGGTGATGGTCCCGGCCTGGGCCAGCCGGCCGGATTCGATGATGTTCCGGACGATCTCTTCGATGAAGAACGGATTGCCCGAACTTTTTTCAAGGATGAACTTTTTCAGCGGTTCGGACAGTTTGCCGCCGACCAGGTTGTCGATCAGGCGAATACTATCATCCGGGGAAAGGTTGGTAAGTCCGATCTCCGTCGTATCCGCGCCGTAATTTCCCCGGATCCCGTCCAGGAATTTCTTTATCGAATCGACGTACCCGAGCCGGTAGCTCAGGACGAACGAGATATAATTCTGCTTGACCCCGGCGAGCAGGAAATTGATCAGCTCGAGCGAAGCCGAGTCGTACCACTGGATGTCGTCGATGATGATGACGGCCGGCGTGACCGCGGCGATCTTCTCGAACAGGGCCGCGACCGCCAGAAAGATTTGAAGCTGGAGCGAATGGCCGTCGAGGAAGCGGACTTTTTCCGTTTCCGGTCCGGTAAGTTCAAGCCCCAGGAGCTTATAGATGTAAGGTCCGATATCATCCGCCTCGGTTCCGAGGAGTTCGAGGACGCGGGTCCGGATGAGCTGGTCCGGGTTTGCATCGGTCTTGGTTTCCCGGGCGGTCAGGTGCCGGGCGATGCAGTCCGAGAAGGACTTGAACGGGATCGAGCTCTCGTAGGATAGGCCGCGGTCGTCGAAGATCGTGAACTGGGGAGCCGCAGCCGCCAGGTGTTTCTTGAATTCATAAAGCAGCCGGGACTTGCCGACGCCGATGTCGCCTTTGATCAGGAATATGGAAGCCTTTTTTCGCAAAAGTTCCTGCAGTCCGGATTTAAGTTTGTCGAATTCCTTATCCCGGCCGACCAGGTCGGAGCGGAAGGCGCTGAGCCCGTATTCCGAACCCCACTTCCGCCCGACGACCTCGAAGGTCTTGACCGTCTCCGCCTTGCCTTTAAGCTGGACCGGATCCTGGCTGAGAAAATCGAACGCGTATTTGGCCCGGTTATAAGTTTCGGGTCCGACCAGGACCGTCCCGGGCGGAGCGATATCCTTGAGCCGCTGGGCGACGTTCACCGTATCGCCCATGACCGTATATTCCATCTGAAGGTCGGAGCCGATTTTCCCCGCGATGACCTCGCCGGAATTGATGCCGGAGTGGATGGATAGTTTTTTGATCGCGGGATCCAGGCGCGCGTTGATCTCATTCAGGGCGAGCTGCATGTCCAGGCAGGCCAGGATCGCCCGTTCCGGATCGTCTTCATGGGAGATCGGCGCGCCGAAGATCGCCATGATACAGTCGCCAATGAACTTGTCAATAATCCCCTCGTAGCGGTAAACCATCATGCTTAAACTTTTGAAGCAATCATTCATCAGCAGGGTGAGTTCCTCGGGATCGAGCAGTTCGGACATGGTGGTGAAACCGGATATATCGGTAAAGACGACGGTGACGTTACGGCGTTCCTTCTGGATTGAATCCTTGGTGAGTTTTATTTTATGAACCAGGGATTCGGGAATTTCTTTTTTTACCAGTTCGATGCGGTGGAGACTCGCGGTGGTTTGGAGATTGTAACCGCATTCCGGGCAAAACTTGTTTTTTGTTAGGTTTTCCGCGGCACACTGAGGGCATTTCATGGGAAATGATAATCAGAAATGACTGGAAATCAAGACCCGCCAGCCCTAAATCCGACGATCGCCGGGACCGCTTGACATAGCCATCAAAAACCTTATAATAACTCGTGAAATCATGTTGATTTCCATTCTCCGGCGATTTGGTCACTAAACGGTTACCATTCCAACCCGGTCAAAAAATATAAAGGAGGAGCATGACATTATCAAAATTAATAATTCCCTTTGGCATTTTTACCTGGATCGTAATGATTCTGGCCGTCCTTACCGGACGGCGTATTATCAAGGCCAAACTCATTGTCCACAAAACCCTGGCGATCGTCGGGATCGCCAGCGCGACGATCCACGGCCTGATTGTCATCTATCTGAACTTTTTTTAAAAGGAGGCGGCGATGAAAGGTTTAATTAAATTAGCGGTTGTCGGGTTGTTTTTTCTCTCGGCGTCCGCTTTGTTCGGCCACCCGCCGGACAGCTTGCAATTGAACTTAGATTCCACCGGAACCATGCTTTCGGTCAAGATGTTCCATCCCGTTAAAAATCCCGCGAACCATTTTATCGTGACTATCGAGGTGAACGTTAACGGGGCCCAGGCGGTTATGCAGACTTACAATGGCCAGTTCGACAAGTACGTTCAGGAAGCGGTTTATAAGCTGATCAACCTTAAATCCCTGGACCAGATCGAAGTTACCGGCGTCTGCAGTATCAGCGGTAAGAAGAAGGCGGTCCTTATCGTGCCCGAAAAATAATTCCGCATATTGATCGGAGGAGAGTAATGAAGCGAGCCCATTTATTATTAATTGTGCTGTTTTTTACGCAACCGATCTTCGCCCTCGAAACGTCCTCCCTGAATTTAAGAGTGCCCGGAGGCCTTGATCCCGAACAATTGGTTTTTACCATCCCGCACCGCTTTTACGGTAAGATCAACGACCACCCCCTGGATAATCTTTTTGGGATAGATCACGGTGCGAATGCCGGACTGGCCATGCGTTACCGCGTATGGTCCGGCTTCGAAATCGAAGGTTCTTACGCGCATTCGGAAAAAGAATATGGGGTAAACGCCGGCTACTCGTTTTCCCTGCCTAGAATAATAAGGAGCGGGATCGCGGTTCAGTATTTCGATTTTAAACGCGCTAATATCACGGAACGCCGGCGCAACTTTTTCTATCAGGCTTTATTCCAGAGCGAACCGTTTTGGAATAAGATCAGAATCAACCTGGAAGGCGGGTACGATGGTTATAATCAGCGCTTCGGCGTCGGGTTCGGCCTGGACGCGGGTTTTGACGTGACCTTCGGTCCCATTGAAGGAATGCATCTGGTCGCCGAATACTTTCCGGTGATTAAGCCCGAAACCGGCGTGACCAGCGCCCGCAATAGTTTCGCGGTCGGGCTAAAAGCCCGAACCTACGGCCATCACTTTATGTTCTTCGTCGGCAACAATACGGAGATCGGAGCCCGCCGTCTGATGCTCGGCGCGCCGGGCAATGACTTATATCTTGCCTTTAACATCCAGCGTTTTCTGAAATTCTAAATCGACGGGGGTAAGGATGAAGATCGTACGGATTATGTCTTATTTTTTACCGGGGTTCTTGATTTTTCTGCAGACCGGATGCAATACGCGCAAAGACGAGCCGCTGCCGGTCGTACCCAACGATTCGCTACGGAAAGTTGTGAAATTGAAATAATAAAAAAGGCCCCGTTAAGGGGCCTTTTTTATTGTCTATCTTTTTATTTTAAATTTCAAGGGCTTGCGGATACCCAATTGAACGAAGATCGGAAAATCGGTGTCGGTATTGCCGCTGGAAGCGGTCAGCGAGAAATTCGTGCCCAGTTCCAGATACCCGAAAACCGGTCCGATATCGGCTTGACCGCCCAATCCGGCTTTTAGATTAAGATAGGTCACGCTTACATCATCGGTATAAAAACCCGCGATCACGCCCGCGACCAGATAGGGCGTGACCGGCATGTCCGCCGGAATGAAGAACAGCAGGTCGGACGAGAGCCCGGTTCCCAGGCGGACATCGGTTACCTGCGGTTCCAGGTGAAAATTGAGGTTGAAAATGCCGGCGCGCCAGTAGATGGTCGGAATGATCGGGAGCGCGGCATCCGCGAGCAGGGAAAACGAGCGGCTATCACGGGCCACATCGTAGCCGGCGATACCGGCGCCGAGCGTAAAGCCGTAGAGGTTCGTAAAAAGCGCGACACCCAATGCTAAAGTCAGAAACTTTTTCATAAATTCCTCCTGATACCGACATTGTAACATAAAAAATACCCTCCGTCAATTGCTGGTTATCAAAAACCTCCCTGCAGAACTCGGAAAAAACCTTTGTTTCGTCTGCGGTTGCGAAAGGCGTTTCGTCAGGTGTCATCGAAAGTCGGTTACGTCAAACGCAACCGGGAAACGAAACCGAATCGCGTATCGAAACCGCCAACTTTTAATAATACACTTACCTCAAAATTATAAGGAAGGATTGACAACCGCTGCGATTCCGTATATAGTAACCGGATTATGTCCAAGGGAAATTTGGGAGCGTGAACAAGAACAAACTGGCGATCCTGGTCGGCGGCGGGCCGGCGCCCGGCATCAACAGCGTGATCGGCGCCGCGACGATCTGCGCCGAGCTCGACGGCGTCGAAGTCGTCGGCATCCGCGACGGTTTCAAATGGATCATGCAGGGTGATATCAGCCACCTTTTACCCCTGACCATCGAAACCGTAAGCCGGATCCATTTCCGAGGTGGTTCGTTTATCGGAATCGCCCGCGACAACCCGTCACTGGATCCGAAGAACCTTGCTCAGATCGTCACCTCTCTCCTGCGTCTCGACATCGATAAACTGATCGTGATCGGCGGTGACGACACCTGCTCGAGCGCGATGCGGGTCGAGCAGGAGGCGGGCGGACGGATTCGGGTCGTGCACGTGCCGAAAACCATCGATAACGATATCGACCTGCCCCAGGGTATATATACCTTCGGTTATCAAACCGCGCGCCATATCGGCGTGGAAATAATCAAGAACCTGATGGTCGACGCCCAGACCACCCACCACTGGTATTTCGTGGTTTCGATGGGCCGGGACGCCGGTCACCTCGCCCTGGGTATCGGCAAGGCGGCCGGTGCGACCCTCACGATTATTCCCGAGGAATTTCCCGAACCGAAAGTCCGTCTGAAACAAATCGTCGATATCCTGATCGGCGCAATCGTCAAGCGCCTGAGCTACGGCCGGACCGACGGTGTGGCTGTGCTCGCCGAAGGCCTGCTGGAGCATATCGATACCCGGGATCTGGACGCCCTCGCCAACCTGGAACGCGACGCTTATGGTCATGTCCGGTTGTCCGAGGTTAACCTCGCGGAAATCCTCAAGATCCACGTTCTGGAAAGGCTGGCCCTGCTCGGGATTAAATGCACGATCGTCGATAAAAATATCGGATACGAATTGCGGTGCGCGGATCCGATTCCGCTCGACCTCGAATATACCCGCGATCTCGGTTACTGCGCGGCCCGGCATATCCTGGACGGCGGTAACGCGGATATCATCGCCATCCGGGAAGGGCAGTTCGTCGCGATCCCTTTCAAGGATGTATTGAATCCGGAAACCGGACGGATGAAGGCGCGCATGGTCAATGTCGGGTCCGAATATTACCAGATCGCCCGGCTCTACATGATTCGCCTGAGCAAGGCCGATTTTGACGATCCCCATGAACTGGCCAAACTTGCGGCCACGGCCAATGTCACGGTCGATTCCTTCAAGAATCAGTTCTATGGCGTCATCGAGAACGATATCTTGAACCGTCTCGGCAAGTCAACCTTACCCCACATCCCGACCAACCACACATAGGATCCCGGTTTAGCGGGTCTTCACAAATTTTTCCACGATCCTGACGTTTGTTCCGACAATTCCCGCGGAATATTTACTTCGTGCGGGATATATATATAATAATAAATACCCGAGGAGGTATTGCAATGAGAAAAAAAGCGATATTTTGCGTTATTCTCCTGTGTTTAACGCGGGCCGCGGCCCAGGGGCCGTACGTTCCAAACAAGGCGGTAACGAAAGTTCCGCGTTATAATTTTTCAATCGGCCAGGAACTGACTTATCAGGGCGTCGGCACCCGGGTCAAGGATAAGGAAATATTCGGTTCGGATGAAGAAACGAAGATTTGGATTACGGGTCAGAACCCGGACGGTTCCTGGCGCCTCGTAGTCCGAAGAACGCTCGCCGCGTTTAAAATCGCCGAAAACGGCGATCGCACCGACGGCGCGCCGGACATCGTCTGGGGATTATGGGATATCTTTCCGGACGGTAAATTCGTTTATAACCGGACCAACGAGGAACTCGATCCACAGAGCATTTTTATCACGCTGCCGTCGAATATCCTCGAGGCCGGCTTAGGTTGGGTCGTAAACAAAAAAAATTTTTGGGAAGGAGATTCTTTCACTCTCGGCGAAAAATCCTCGGATTCCCTCTGGATCGTCAAAGACGTTTTTACAAATCCCCTGGTCGAAATCGGCCGGATGTCGGTGAGCGCGGAATTTTATATTAAACCCGGCATTGGCTTACCCGTGAAAAAGGAGGACAAGTTTGTTCAGGTCGTTGCCAATGATCCCTATGAAACCATCACCGTCACGAGCCTGGATTCAATCCAAAACCGGGAAACGAATTGGCTCCAGAATCTGGCTCGGGATGCCCGGCTTTACTTTCAGGCGGATTCCCAGTACAGCGAACTTTTATTCCAGGCGGAGCGGACTTATAAGAAAACCGAGGGCCTGCTAAAAAGCGCGGAAAAAATCTTGAAAGACACCCGTGAAAAAATCGTCACGCCGGAAATCCGTGATCCACTCGACCGGCAGATCGCCGGGGTCCCCGACGACGCGAAATATATTCGGGAGGAGGCCAAAGCTCGGGCGAATTTCATAAATAAACCGGCGGCCAACTGGCAGACCGCGGATTTTAAGGGAACCACGCATGCCCTTAAGGACTTCCGGAAAAAAGTCGTGATCATGGATTTCTGGTACCGGGGCTGTCCCTGGTGCGTCATGGCTTATCCCCAGATCAAGAAACTCGCGGAATATTACCAAGACCAGCCGGTCGCGGTCCTGGGCATGAACGTGGACAAAGAGGATTCCAATGCCGTGTTCATGATCGAGAAAATGGGACTTAACTACCTGAACCTAAAAGCCGGCGCGATCGCCAAGGATTACGGCATCAATGGTTATCCCCACCTCTTGATTATCGACCAGAAAGGCGTGATCCGGGATAAGCATATCGGCTACGCGCCGGACCTTTTCGATCAGGTCATAAAATCCGTCGACGCGCTGCTTCACAGGTAATCCTTGACCGACAAATTCGAAATAAACACCCTGAAGGGCCTTTCCCGCACTCAGGTGGCCGCGCGGTTAAAACGCGACGGCTACAACGAACTTCCCTCGGCCCGGCAGCGATCCATATTCACCATCGCCTACGAAGTCGTAAAAGAGCCGATGTTCCTGCTCCTGCTCGCTTCCGGCACGATCTACCTTTTCCTGGGCGATATCCAGGAAGCCCTGATGTTGCTGGGTTTTGTTTTTGTAGTCATGGGGATCACGATTTTTCAGGAGCGAAAGACGGAGCGCGCCCTGGAGGCGCTCCGGGACCTATCCAGTCCCCGGGCGTTGGTAATCCGGGACGGCGTAAGGAAGCGCATCGCCGGTCGGGAAGTGGTTAAAGACGATTTGTTAGTGCTTTTTGAAGGCGACCGGGTACCGGCGGACGCGGTTCTTTTGTGGGGATTAAACCTGTCGGTCGACGAATCCCTGCTGACCGGCGAATCCGTGGCGGTCCGCAAAACCCCCGCGGATGAAGCGATCGAAATGGGCCGGCCGGGCGGCGACGATTTGTCCTTTGTCTATTCCGGGACCATGGTGGTGCAGGGTGAGGGCGTTGCGGTGGTCCGGGCGATCGGCGCCGCGACCGAGATCGGGAAGATCGGCAAAGCCCTGCAAACGGTGGAGACCGAAGAAACCCGGCTCCAAAAGGAAACCCGCAAGCTCGTGCGCAACCTGGCCGTGATCGGCATCGCGCTCTGCGTCCTGGTCGTATTGATCTACGGGCTGACCCGCAAGGATTGGATCGACGGTTTGCTGGCCGGGTTGGCCATGGCGATGGCGATCCTGCCCGAAGAGTTCCCGGTGGTTTTGACGATTTTCATGGCGCTCGGGGCCTGGCGGATTTCCCAGCATCAGGTCCTGACACGTCGGGTCCCGGCGGTCGAAACCCTGGGTTCCACCACCGTGCTTTGCGTGGATAAGACCGGTACCCTGACTTTGAACCGCATGTCGGTCCGGAAAATTTTTGCCCGGGGCGAGTTTTACGACCTTGATTACGTGGCGGACCGGCCCCTGCCCGAAACTTTTCATGAGGTTTTGGAATACAGCATCCTGGCGAGCAAAATGGATCCCTTCGATCCCATGGAAAAGGCGTTCAAACAGCTCGGTGATCATTACCTGGCGGGCACCGATCACCTGCATAAGAACTGGTCCCTGGAGCAGGAATATCCCCTGACCCGAAAACAGCTGGCCATGTCTCATGTCTGGAAATCGCCGGACGGCGAAGATTTTATCATCGCGACCAAGGGCGCGCCCGAGGCGATTTTCGACCTGTGCCATTTGAACCGGGTGTATGCCGCTGAACTGTCCAACTGGATCAATACCATGGCGGCCGAGGGATTGCGGGTGCTCGGCGTCGCCCGGGCGCATTTTAAAAAACCGGTTCTGCCCGACCAGCAGCACGATTTTGATTATAAATTTTTGGGCCTGGTCGGACTGGCCGACCCGATTCGACCGAACGTGCCGGCCGCGATCCGGGAGTGCCATGAGGCGGGGATCCGGGTGATCATGATCACCGGCGATTATCCGGTTACGGCCCGGAGCATCGGCCGCGAGATCGGTCTCCAGCCCCTGGGCGATATCGTCACCGGTCCGGAACTGGAAAAGATGACCGAGGCGGAGCTCCAGCAACGTATCAAGACGACGAATATCTTCGCCCGGGTCATCCCCGAGCAGAAACTGCTTCTGGTCAACGCCCTGAAAGCGAACGGAGAGATCGTGGCCATGACCGGCGACGGCGTCAACGACGCGCCGGCACTTAAAGCGGCGCATATCGGCATCGCCATGGGCGAGAGGGGCACGGATGTGGCGCGTGAAGCATCGGCGCTGGTGCTTCTAAACGACGATTTTTCATCAATGGTCAAAGCAGTGAAAATGGGCCGCCGGATATTCGACAATCTAAAAAAGGCCATGGCCTATATATTCGCGATCCACGTACCGATCGCGGGCATGTCCCTGGTGCCGGTCTTTTTCAAGTGGCCCCTCGTGCTGCTGCCGGTCCATATCGTTTTTCTGGAACTGATCATCGATCCGGTCTGCTCGATCGTTTTTGAAGCGGAACTCGAGGAAAAGGACGTCATGAAACGGCCGCCCCGTAACCCCAAGGAACCGTTATTCAACCGGCTTACGGTCGGCTTGAGTCTGCTTCAAGGGTTAAGCGTTTTTCTGATCGTCTTCGCGGTTTTTCTGTTCGCGCGGAAACTCGGCCACGACGATCTGGAAGCGCGCACCTTGACTTTCACCACGCTGATTGTTTCCAACCTATGCCTGATCCTGACCAACCGTTCCTGGACGCGCACGATCCTGCACACGCTTCGTTCAAAAAACACCGCGCTCTGGCTGGTTTTTGGCGGGGCAATTATTTTCATGGTACTGATTCTTTGCGTTCCATTTCTCCGTCAGTTGTTTCATTTCACGAAACTCACGCCGACCGGAGTCCTCATCTGCCTGGTCGCGGGCGCGTTCAGCATTATCTGGTTCGAACTTCTGAAGATGATACGAAAGAATAGAAATTAGGTTTGGGTTTAGGATGCTGGAACTGGATATTATTGCAGAGGGGCGGAGGGGAATTAGGATAGTAAGTAGTAGGCAGTAAGCAGGAAAACCAGATAGACCAAACAGACTAAAGAAACTAAAAAAACTGGGTTTTTAAAGTTTAGTCTTTAGTAAGAATGGCTTTGACTTTACGGATCTTGCGCAAAATGTCCGTGCGGTCCCGACCCTCGCCGATGATCCGAACGATCGGTTCGGTGTTTGAAGGCCGGATATGGAGCCACCAGTCCGGGTTGGTGATCCGCAAGCCGTCGCGATGGTCAATCGTGCCGGGTAGGGCTTTGGACAGCCGGGCGGCCTTATCTTCAAATTCCATCCGGTCCAGGGTGATTTTATCCTTGATCATATGATAGACCGGATATTCGGCAACAATATCCGAAAGTTTTTTCCGGCGTACCTGCAGTAACTTCAGGATTATGCTTGCTCCGGTCAGGGCGTCGCGGGTCATGTTCACAACCGGATAGATTACTCCGCCATTGCCTTCCCCGCCGATAACCGCGTTCACTTTCTTCATCATTTCCACAACGTTCGCTTCACCGACTTTGGACCGGTACAGCTGACTGCCGTATTTCGCGCACACGTGATCCAGCAAGGCGGTTGTGGAGAGATTGGTGCAGACGCTGCCTTTTTTCATACTCAGGATATAGTCCGCGGCCAGGACCAAAGTCATTTCTTCGCCGATCGCGCGTCCCTCATCATCAACGATCGATAACCGGTCTCCGTCCGGATCAATCGCCAAGCCCAGGTCCAATTTTTTTCGACGGACCAGTCGGCAAAGGCCGGTTATATTTTCCGGCGTCGGCTCGGGTTTTCGGGGAAAGGCCGTTTTGAACTCGCAATACAGGGGATATACCCGGCAGCCCAATTTCTTCAGGAGTCCGGGCAGGGCCTGGGATCCCGCGCCGTTAACCGCGTCCACCCCGACCTTTAATTTTATCGGTTTTAATTTCAGGGCGGCAATGGCGCACGCAATATGATCGGCGGCGCCGGATTTGTGGATCCGGCTTCGCCCCGGTTTTCGGGCGGGGACTAGAAGCTCGTTCTTTTTGACGTATTTGGCAAAGGCCTGGTATTCCTTTTCGACCGGAAACTCGCCCCGGTGGGTGATGAATTTGAGGGCGTTCCATTGCTGCGGGTTATGGCTGGCCGTGATCGCGATGCCGGTCTGGGCTTTGAGTTTTTTTACCATAAAACAGACCGTGGGCGTCGGTACGATCCCGAGATCGATCACGTCGACTCCGATTTCATTCAAGCCCCGGATCACAGCGTCGCGGAAATCCGGTCCGGATGGCCGGCAGTCCCGGCCGATGACCGTTTTTTCAGCCCTAAAAAATTCGCCGAATAATTTGGCGTATTGACGGATGATGTCGGGCGTCAGGTCGTCGCCGACGATCCCGCGCAGGCCGGAAACGCTGAACATGATGGGCATGGCTGATTATAACCGTAGATAACGCCAAGTCAATGGCGGCAGCCGAATACCAAAACCGTACAAACTATGGCGGGACTGTTTTGTTCGGTTCTGACCCTGCGATATAAACCTTGTCAGCACGGGGTTTTTAGTTATAATAATGTTCAAAAAGGAGCGTTATGCAGGGATATTATCGGTTTCCGACCATCCACAAGGATACAATTATTTTTGTCAGCGAGGACGACCTGTGGCGGGTGTCGCTCAAGGACGCCACGGCCCACCGTTTGACATCCAATTTAGCTGAAATCCGTAACCCATTCCTGTCGCCGGACGGCGAATGGGTCGCTTTTACCGGCCGGGAAGAAGGTCATTCGGAAGTATATCTAATGCCCAGCGTCGGCGGGATCGCCGAACGCCTGACCTATCTAGGCGCCAATACTTTCGTCATCGGCTGGAGCCGTGACGGCCGAGAAGTTGTATTCGCCTCGGACCACGCCCAGCCATTCCGCAGCATCACCCAACTTTTTTACATCCGCCGGGACGATAAGAACCCCCGCCTGATCAATGTCGGCAACGCCCGGAGCATTTCTTTCGGCCCAAAAAAGGGCGCGGTCATCGGCCGGAACGGGATCGACCCGGCGCGCTGGAAACGTTACCGTGGCGGTACGGTCGGCGAGATCTGGGTCGATAAAAACGGGAATGGCGATTACCGTAAGATAATCAACCTTAATGGTAATTTCGCCCGGCCGATATGGATCGCGGACCGGATATATTTTATCGGCGACCATGAGGGCGTGGGGAATATTTATTCCTGCACTCCGGATGGTAAAGGCATTAAACGGGAAACCGATCATAACGAGTATTACGTCCGGAGCGCCACGACCGACGGCACGAACATCGTCTATCACACGGGCGGCGACATTTATGTTTACTACCCGCGGAAAGGCGCGGCCAAAAAGGTTGCAGTCAAATATTTCAGCCCGCGGGTCCAAACCAACCGTAAATTCGTGCCCGCCGACTATTACCTGGAAGATTACGGCATCCATCCCCGGGGCGAATCAATCAGCGTCACCTGCCGGGGTAAGGTCTTTGCCATGGCAAACTGGTCCGGGCCGGTATACCAGCTGGGCGCCAAACCCGGCGCGCGCTACCGTTTGCCGGCATGGCTTCATGATGGGAAAAAAATCGTTTTCATCACGGATGAAAAGAGCGAGGACGTCATCCAGATCCGCGATGGATCGAACCAGAAACCACCCGTCACCCTGCCGGCCCTCGATATCGGTTCACCCCTAGAGCTGGTCCCCGCGCCGAACAAACCCCTGGTCGCCCTGACCAACCACCGGCACGAGTTGATCCTCGTCAACCTGAGGACCAAGAAAAGATACATCCTGGACAAAAGCAAATACAACCGGATTACCGGCGTTACCTGGTCACCGGACGGGAACTGGCTGGCTTATGCCCGGTTCCACACCAGCCGCAGTTCGGGTATAAAATTGTGCGAGGTCAACACCCGTAAAACCCATTCGATCACCCGACCCGTGCGCTTTGAATATCTTCCCAGTTTCGACCCGGAAGGCAAATACCTCTATTTTTTGGCCGATTGCAATTTCGACCCGGTGTATGATACCAACCAATTCGGTCTGGGTTTTCCCGCCAACACCAAAATCCTTCTCGTCACGCTCCGGAAAGACCTCGTCACGCCGTTCAAATATCGTCAGAAAGCTCCACTCGGCATGGAACCTCCGGAACCGACCGACACAAAGAAGCGTAAGTTGAAGTTCACCGTCGATCTGGACGGCATCGCGGACCGGGTGATCACGGTGCCGGTGCCGGCGGCCCGCTATTTCCAACTGGCGGGAATGAAGGACAAGATCCTTTTCGCCAGCCAGCCCGTGGAAGGGAACTCGGGCGGTTGGCTGGATGAGGAAGTACCGGCCAAAGGGATCCTGGAATATTTTGATCTAAACAGTCAGAAAAAGAAATTCATAACCGCCGGGATTACGGATTTCAAAGCCGCTCCCGAACCGGACCTGATCGTTTACCGCGTCCGCGGTCGGCTGCGGATCGTCAAGGCGACGGAGAAGTTCGACGAAGAATTATCGAAGGATCCGGTCGGACCAGCGAGCGGCTGGCTCGACCTGAACCGCGTGCGGGTTCTGGTCGCGCCGGCGCTCGAATGGCGGCAGATGTTCCGCGACGTCTGGCGGCTTCAGCGCGATCATTTCTGGAACCGGAATATGTCGGGTATCGACTGGAACCGGATCTACCAGCGCTATTTTCCACTGCTCGGCCGGGTCGGTTCCCGGTCCGAATTTTCCGACCTGATCTGGGAAATGCAGGGCGAACTGGGTACCAGCCACGCGTATGAATTCGGCGGCGACTACCGGCCGGAACCGGCCTACCGCCAGGGTTTTCTCGGGGCGGATCTTAAATACGAACCGAGCCGCGACGCCTACCGGATCATAAAGATCGTCCGCGGCGATCCCTGGGATGAGAACAACACGTCGCCGTTCACGCAACCGGGCATCAATGTCAAGAAAGGCGATTTGATCCTGGAAGTCGACGGCAAGAAGGTCGACCGCGATCACCCGCCGGCCGAATACCTGATGAACCGTCCGCATACCGAAGTGGCGCTGACGATCGCCGCCAAGGGCGGCCGTCAAAAAAGAGCGGTCGTGGTCCGGACCATGGCTTCGGAAAACCTGGCCCGGTACCGGGATTGGGTGGAAGCTAACCGGGAAACGGTCCACCAGCTGGGTAAGGAACGCATCGGCTACGTCCACATCCCGAACATGGGACCCTGGGGATACGCCGAATTCCACCGTTACTTCCTGACCGAAATCCACTACCCGGCCCTGATCGTAGACGTCCGGTACAACGGCGGCGGCCACGTTTCCCAGCTGATCCTGGAAAAATTAAGAAGACAGAGAATCGGCTACGACGTCAACCGCTGGGGCCAACCCGAGCCGTATCCGAACGAATCCGTGCTCGGGCCGATCGTGGCGGTCACCAACGAATTCGCCGGTTCCGACGGCGATATCTTCAGTCACTGTTTCAAGCTCTATAAACTGGGACCCCTGATCGGCAAGCGCACCTGGGGCGGTGTGGTCGGCATCAATCCGTATTTTTCTCTGTCCGACGGCGGTCTCACCACGCAGCCTGAGTATTCGTTCTGGTTTAAGGACGTAGGCTGGGGCGTGGAGAATTACGGCACCGACCCCGACATCGAGGTCGATTACCGGCCCCAGGATTATGCCCGGGGTAATGATCCGCAGATGGCGCGGGCGATCAAAGAGTGCAAGCGGTTGCTCCGGATACAAAAGCCCAAACTGCCGGATTTCGGGAAAAAACCGAGCCGGAAACTGCCGACGAAATTAGGATCGAACGGAAAAAAATAATGGTGGCGGTTGCGAAAAGCGATTCGGTTTGGAGCGGCGGTTTCGTTGAACGTAACCGTTAAACGATAACAATAGACGTAACGCATTTCGAAACCGCAAACGTTCGACGTTGCTATTTGGTTTTTCTGATCAGGTATGCGTAAATGAAGTCGTCCAGATTGCCGTCCATCACGTCTTCCACCTGGCTGGACTCGAAATCGGTCCGGTGGTCCTTGACCAGCTTATAAGGGTGGAAAATGTAGGACCGGATCTGGTGACCCCAGGCGATGTCCGTTTTCTGTTCCTCCAGTTTGTTCATCTTTTCGTCTTCGATCCGCTGAAAGTGGTTGTAGAGCCGGGCGCGCAGGACGCGCATGGCGTTGTTCCGGTTCTGGAGCTGGGAACGCTCGTTCTGGCTCTGGACGATGATGCCGGTCGGCAAATGGGTGATGCGGACCGCGGATGAAATCTTGTTGACGTTCTGGCCGCCGTGGCCGCCGGCCCGGAAGGTGTCGATCTTCAGGTCGTCTTCCTTGATTTCGAACGAAAGATCATCGACTTCGGGATACACGAAGACCGAGACGAACGAGGTGTGGCGCCGGTTGTTGGCGTCGAACGGGGAGAGGCGGACCATGCGGTGGACGCCGATTTCCGCCTTCAGGAGGCCGTAGGCGTAATTGCCGAGCACTTCGATCGTGGCGTCCTTGATCCCCGCCACTTCGCCCTCGAGCAGGTCGAGGACCCGGTATTTGAATTTCCGCGATTGGATCCAGCGGAGGTACATGCGAAAGAGCATTTCCGCCCAGTCGCAGGATTCGTTGCCGCCCGCGCCCGGGTGGATAGTGAGAATACAGTTTTTTATGTCCTCTTCCTTGTTGAGAAGGAGTTGGAGTTCGTAGTCCTGAACCCGGCGCCCGAGCACTTTCGTCTCCTGGATGACTTCCTGGGCGGTTTTATCGTCCAGTTCGGGCAGCTGGATCAGTTCCTTGAGCAGGTTTATATGATCCTGGATTTCCCGGGTCGAATCGAGCCAGGCCTGCTGGCGGCTGATCTCCGCCATGACCCGCTGGGCCTGCTGTTGATCGTTCCAAAAATCGGGGGCGGCGCTTTTAGCTTGGAGTTTTTTTAATTCTTCCTCGAGCCGCCGGGGGTCAAAGATGCTCCTTGAGGGTGGCGAAGCGTTCTTCCATTTCCCGGATCTTGCCGAGGGACATTTCGTTGAGGCCGGTTATTTTTTTCATGCGCCGGCCGGTTCGGTCTTTTTCTTCCGCTTGGGTGCGGCTTTTACCTTTTTCGCCGTGCGGGACAGGAATTTCTCGACGCGGCCCGCGGAGTCGACGATCTTCTGCTTGCCCGTGAAGAACGGGTGGCAGCTCGAACAGAGGTCGACGGAAATCTTTTCCACGGTCGACCGGGTTTCGAACTTTGCGCCGCAAGCGCAGTGGATCACGCAGTTCACGTATTTGGGGTGGATGCCTTTTTTCATTTCAAAAACCTCCTGTGTGGTTATTGCCGAATCAGCCCATGCCGCTCATGGAATCGAGGAATTCCTTGTTGCTTTTGGTCCGGCGCATCTTCTCGGTGATGAAGTCCATCTGTTCGAGGGTGTTCATCTCGGACAGGAGTTTGCGCAGGATCCACAGGCGGTTGATCTCGAATTCCGAGAGGAGGAGCTCTTCCTTGCGGGTTCCGGATTTGTAAAGGTCGAGAGCCGGATAGATCCGGCGATCGGACAACCGCCGGTCGAGTACCATTTCCAGGTTGCCGGTGCCCTTGAATTCCTCGAAAATAACCTCGTCCATCCGGCTGCCGGTGTCGATCAGGGCCGTGGCGATGATCGTCAGGCTGCCGCCTTCTTCGATCTTGCGGGCGGCGCCGAAAAATTTCTTGGGTTTCTGGAGTGCGGTCGAATCCAGACCGCCGGACATCGTCTTCCCCGAATGGGGGACGACCGCGTTATGCGCGCGGGCGACCCGGGTCAGGGAGTCGAGGAGGATCACCACGTCACGCTTGGTTTCGACGAGCCGCTTGGCGCGTTCCATGATGATTTCCGTGACTTCCACGTGCCGTTCCGGGTTCTCGTCGAAGGTCGAGGAGATGACCTCGGCCTGGACCGAACGTTCGAAATCGGTGACTTCCTCGGGCCGCTCGTCGATCAGGAGCACGATCAGATAGATCTCGGGATGGTTGCTGGTGATCGAGTTGGCGATTTTCTGGAGAATGACGGTTTTGCCGGCGCGCGGGGGCGAAACGATCACCCCGCGCTGGCCCTTGCCGATCGGCGTGAACAGGTCGAGGATGCGCATGCTCATGTCGTTTTTGCCTTCGACTTCGAGGTGGATGCGCTCGTTAGGGTAGAGCGGGGTGAGGTTGTCGAAGAGGACGCGCTCGTAGGTCGCGGTGAGGGCGATGTTGTTGATGAACTCGATCTTGATCATCGCGAAGTACCGCTCGCCTTCGCGGGGCGGCCGGGCCAAGCCTTTGATGTGATCGCCGACTTTGAGGTTGAACTTGCGGATCTGGGAAATCGAGAGGTAGATGTCGTCCGGGCTCTGGAGGTAGTTGTAATTCGGGGAGCGGAGGAAACCGTAACCGTCGGCGTGGATCTGCAGGACACCGTCGACGGGCACCAGCTCCGACCTTTTGGTCTCCGCCTCTATGATCGCGTGGATCAGGTCCGGCTTTTTCATGTCCGTGGGACTCACCAGGCCCAGTTCCTTCGCGATGTCATGAAGCTCGTTTACTTTCTTTTTCCTTAGTTCGGTTATTTCCATCATCACCTGCCATTGGTTAATATTATTTTCACGACTTAACGCCTTCGACGGTTTGGGTTTTTAATATACCGGGGTGTTAGATAAATGGACTTAGCTTATCTTTAAACCCGCCTCCTTCGATATGTCAATAAGGATAATAAATTATATATAAAATTCGGAGTTTGTCAAGTCTATATTTCGAGCATGCGCCGCAGGGGTATCAGGGCGCGGTCCCGGAGTATGGGATCGACGACGACCTCGTGTTTCATGTCCTCCAGGGTCCAAAGCACTTTTTCCAAAGTGGTGAGCTTCATGTTCGGGCACAGGGCATGGGGATTCCCGGGAATAAATTCCTTCCCCGGCACTTCCTTTTTCAGCCGGTAGAGCATGCCGATCTCGGTGCAGATGATAAATTTCCGGGCCGGGCTTTGCCGGCTGAAATCGATCATCTGGGAAGTGGAACAAATCGCGTCGGCGTTATCCTGGACTTCAACCCGGCATTCGGGATGGACGAGGACCGGGGCGGCCGGGTACATTTCCTTCAACTGCCGGATGCCTTCGGCGGAGAAGAGCATATGGGTGGGGCAGTATCCGTCATACAGGTGGAAGGTCTTGTCCGGAACGCGGCGCTGGACAAAGGAACCGAGGTATTTATCCGGGATGAAGATAATCTCTTTTTCCGGAATCCGGCTTGCGACTTTGACGCCGTTGGCCGAAGTGCAGCAGATGTCGGATTGAGCCTTGATCTCGGCGGTGGAATTGATGTAAGTCACAACCGCCGCCCGGGGGTGGCGGTCCTTTTCCGCGCGCAGTTTTTCCGGGTAGATCATGTTCGCCATCGGACAGCCGGCGTGACGGTCCGGCATCAGAACCGTCTTTTCGGGATTGAATAGTTTAGCCGTTTCGGCCATAAAGTGGACCCCGCAAAATACGATGACCCGGTGGGAAACCCGGCTCGAGATGCGGGCCAGTTCCAGGGAGTCGCCTACGTGGTCCGCGATGTCCTGGATTTCAGGCAGCTGATAATTGTGGCTGAGGATGACTGCGTCGCGTGCCCGCCGCAGGTCGTTGATTTTGGCGACGAGGTCGGGCATCTTTTAATCGACGACCGTGGCGTGGGTCAGGATATAATTGATGGGGTTTACCGGCGTGGACGCGAGGCGGACTTCATAATGGAGGTGGGGTCCGGTCGTCTTGCCGGTCGTGCCGATATAACCGATGATGTCGCCCCGGCGAACGTTCATGCCCGGTTCGACCTTGGTCCGCTGGAGGTGGGCATAAAAGGTGACCAGGCCGTACCCGTGGTCGATCTCGATCGTGATTCCGAACCCCGGTTTTTCTCCGGTCGCGGCGACCGAGCCGTCGGCGGGCGCGACGATCGGGGTTCCGACCGGCGCGGCGATATCGATTCCCTCATGCATCTTGATCAATCCGGTAAAGGGATCCAGGCGGTAACCGAATCCGCTCATGAACCAGCCCTGGACCGGAATGACCGAAGGCGTGCGGCTCCGCAGGTAAGCCTTTTCATCGAGCTTGTTGATCAGGTCCTTGAAACTCGAACTCTGGACCCGGGCTCGGTTTACCAAGTCGTCCAGGGTCCGGTCCAAGAGGGTCAGGCTGTTCGGCAGGTTGGGAGTGGTATCCTGTTGCGCGGCTGCGCCGCCGACACCCGGGTTCAGGTTCTGCGCGATGGGCTCGAGGGAAGCGTAGGCCCGGAGTTTCTGGTCATAGAGCTCGAGGCTGTCGATCTGGGTACCGAGTTCGGATATTTCCTTTTCGATCCGGTTCAGCTCCTGGCCGATGATCCGATTTTCCTCGCGGAGCTGGACCATCCGGGAGCGGTCGATCGCCCGGGTCGTAAAGTGGGCGAGATTGTACAGAAAAAGGAAGAGAACGCCGAGGACGATCGCAGCAGCGGCCGCGATCAGGCCGATCGAGATGCGGTAATTAAGCGTCCGGTTCTTCTTGCCCGAAATGATGATGAGATCCATGATGCGCTCAATTTATTATACAAGAGAATAATCCTTAAGTCAAGCCGAAGAATTTATCCGGAGGGTTATTTTTTTACGGTCTCGCAAACGCGGACTTAAATTCTAAAATAAACAGTTGGCGGTTTGGAAATGCGATTCGGTTTTCCGCCACACTTCTTGGCGGATCGGTTTCGTTTGACGTAACCGACTTTCGATGACGCTGGACGAAACGTCTTTCGCAACCGCAGACTTTAATGAGGTGGTGTGCCTTCTATTTTTTCGGCATCGGGATCTTGATGCCTTTTCGTTTGGCGAAATCGATGGCTTCCCGGTACCCGGCGTCGTAATGGCGGGCCACGCCGAGACCCGGATCGTTGGTCAGGACGCGTTGGATCCGGCGGTCCATGTCCGCCGTGCCGTCGCAGACCAGGACCTGACCGGCGTGGATCGAATAACCGATACCGACACCGCCGCCATGGTGGACCGATACCCAGGACGCACCCGAAGCGGTGTTCAAAAGTGCGTTCAAGACCGGCCAGTCCGCGATCGCGTCCGAGCCGTCGAGCATATTCTCGGTTTCCCGGTAGGGCGAAGCGACGGATCCGGTGTCCAGGTGGTCGCGGCCGATGACCACCGGTGCCTTGAGCTTGCCCAGCCGGACCAGGCGGTTGATTTCCAATCCGAAACGGTCGCGCTCGCCGTACCCGAGCCACATGATCCGGGCCGGGAGACCCTGAAAAGCGATTTTTTTCCGGGCCAGTTCGATCCAGCGTCTTTTCGCCGGATCGTCGCCGAACATTTCCAAAACCCGGTCGTCAAGCCGGTAGATGTCGTTTTTGTCCCCGGACAAAGCCGCCCAGCGGAATGGCCCCTTGCCCTTGCAGAACAGGGGCCGGATATACTCGGGTACGAAACCGGGAATGACGAAGGGATTAGGGACCCCGGCTTTTTGCGCCTGACCGCGGATATTATTGCCGTAATCGAAGGCGATCGAGCCCTTTTTCTGCAGGCCGATCATGGCTTCCATGTGCCGGGCGATCGATTCCAGGGTGCGTTTCTTGTATTCCTCGGGTTTTCGGCAGCGCAACTCTTCGGCTTCGTCCAGGGTCATCCGGCCGGGTACATAGCCGTTCAGTTCGTCGTGGGCCGAGGTCTGGTCGGTCAGGACGTCCGGGATCATGCCCCGTTTAAGCATTTCGGGTTCCAGGTCCGAGGCGTTGCCGACCAGCCCGATTGAACGCGGAATTTTTTTCCGGACCGCTTCCCGAACGAGTTCCATCGCCCGGTCCAGGTCATCAACCATCAAGTCGCAAAAACCCTGTTTTACCCGGCGGGCGATGCGTTTCGGATCGACTTCGATATCCAGAATCACGCCCTCGTTCATGGTTACAGCCAGGGGTTGGGCGCCGCTCATGCCGCCCATGCCCGCGGTCAACACCCATTTGCCCCGGAGCGTACCTCCGAAGTGCTTGCGGCCGCAGGCCGCGAACGTCTCGTAGGTCCCCTGGATGATGCCCTGGGTGCCGATATAAATCCAGGAGCCCGCGGTCATCTGACCGTACATGATGAGACCCAGCGCTTCCAGCTTCCGGAAATAATCCCAGTTCGCCCAGGCCGGGACGAGCAGGGAATTGGCGATCAAGACCCGGGGGGCGAAAACATGGGTCGGAAAAATGCCGACCGGCTTTCCGGATTGGACGATCAGAGTTTCGTCGTTTTCGAGTTTTTTCAACGAGTCGACGATGGCGCGGTAGGATTCCCAGTTGCGGGCGGCCTTGCCCCGGCCGCCGTAGACAACCAGTTCCTCGGGGTTTTCCGCGACCTCGGGATCCAGATTGTTCTGGAGCATGCGCAGGGCTCCTTCCTGTTGCCAGGATTTGCAGGTGAGACCGGGTCCCCGGGGGGCCGCGATCGGCCGGTAAGCGAATTTCTTCAAAATTTTAGTTTTTTTCATGTTGCCTCCGTCGGATACATCATCTCCCAAGTATAGCGAAGACCGCCAAACGGTCAAGTGGTCGGGTTACCCCGTTAGAGACCCTAAGCGGCGGTAACTTCCGGTGACAATATCAGCGCATGGGCCATTCTTGGTCAGTCTCTAATGGGGTTAAACCCTATGATTGACTTGTGTGTCTAATTTAATATACTAATATATGAATACTCTATTGGTGGTGGGCCTCATGCTCGTCGGTCAATTCGGCCAGAATAAGATTCAATATAAAGATTTTAACTATAAAATTCTGAATACCGAACACTTTGACATCTATTTTTACCAGGGCGGGGATGAAATCGCGGCTTTCGCCGAGGAAATCCTCGAGGCGGGATATGAAAAAATAAACGCCGATCTGGGCGTCGAAATTGATTTCCGGATTCCGGTGATTCTCTACAATTCACCCAACGATTTTTCCCAGACCAACGTGACCCTCGATCTGATCGAGGAGTCGGTGGGCGGTTTCACCGAGATTCTGAAGAACCGGATGGTGATCCCCTTCAACGGCGATTACGCCGAATTCCGCCACGTCCTGGTCCACGAACTGACCCACGTTTTTGAATTCGTGATCTTTTTCCCTTCGAAGCTCGAAGCCATGCTGAGCGGTGATCTATTCTACGCGATCCCGCTCTGGGTGATGGAGGGTTACGCCGAATATATATCTCTGGAATGGGACAACAACACCGATATCTTCATGCGCGACCTGGTGACGAACAACAAACTCATATCCCTGGCCATACTCGGAAACTACGGCGGGTACCTGATCTACAAGGAAGGTCAGGGTTTCTTCCACTACGTCGCGGAAAAGTACGGACGGAAAAAGGCCGCCGAGTTCCTGCACGTCATGAAAACGAAGAAGAATCTGGACGCGACCTTCCTCGCGATATTCGGGGTGTCGGTCGAAGACTTCAATGACCGCTGGCTCAGGTTTTACCAGCTCCAGTACTGGCCCAAAATCGGCCTCCAAGAGAATTTCGAGAGCCTCGTGCGCGTGGTCTACGATCACCGGAAAACCAATTCGCTCTACAACACCTCGCCCGCGATTTCACCCCGGGGCGATAAGATCGCCTTCATCTCCGACCGCTCCGGAACCGCCGACATCATCGTCATCTCCAGCATCGACGGCCATATTATTAAAAGGCTGGTCCGGTCCGAATATTCGTCGGGTTACGAAGGCCTGCACTTGTACCAGGGCGGGCTGACCTGGTCGCCGGACGAAAAATACATCGCCTTCGCCGCCAAGGCCAAGGGTCGGGATGTACTCTACGTCATCAACAGCCGCAACGGCAAGGTTTTCAAAAAATTTCCGCTGAAGCTGGACGGCGTCTATTCGCCCGTTTACGCGCCGGACGGCAAAACCCTGTACTTTTCCGGGCTCAAGGATTCGTATCAGGATATTTACAAGCTGGACCTCGCCACGGCGGGACTGGAGAAGATCACGGACGACATTTACACCGATAAGTTCCCGGCAATTTCCCGGGAGGGCATCCTGATCTTCGTATCGGACCGCCCCGATTCCAACGAAAAATACCATTACGGCAGTTACGCCCTTTTCCTGTCCGGTTCGAACGGCTTTGAGCGGGCCGTGCCGCGGGCTGACTATATCGCATCCCCCATTTTTGCACCGGACCAGGGTGTCTATTTCGTGGCCGACTACGATTCCGCGTATAACCTTTATTACTATTCCGCCGGGGAGCGCCGGATTACCAAGCGGACTTCGGTTCTGACCGGATTTTATTATCCTTCGATCTCCGAGTCGGGCGACAAGATCGCGGTCAGTTATTATAACAATTACGGTTACGATATCGGCGTGGCCAAGGATCTCTTATCCGAGATGAACGATTATGCCGGAACCGAAGGTTCGGTTCCGGGCGACGCCTATGTCGACGTCGCATTGGATCCCAAAGCGGTGAAGAAATACCGCACCCGCTTCACTTTCGATTACATGGTCGCTTCCGCGACCTATACGACGCCCCTGTTTTTCGCGGGCATGTTGCAGCTCGGCGTCAGCGATATCCTGGGCAATAACCAGATCCAGCTCGCCACCAATTTCAACGGCAGTCTGGAGGGTTCGGACATCTTCCTTAATTACTGGTACCTGGCCAAGCGTCCGGATTTCGGCGCGGGTTTCTTCCAATACACCAACTATTTTTCGGACGGGCCGGACCTGCTCATCTGGCGCTACCTGGGTTTGAGCGCGGCGGCTCAGTATCCGATCGACCGGTTCACACGGCTGGAATTGGGGTTATACGGGTACAAAGTCTACGAAACCCGCTGGGTCGGTTTTTTCCCGAGTTACTTCTCCGATACGCACCGGGACGCCAGCTATAATTTCCTGTATCCGGATCTGGCTTTGGTCTTCGACAACGTCCAGTGGGGCGATATCGCGCCGATCAGCGGGCGCCGGGTAAGGCTGGAGGCTTACAAAACCATCTTCAGCGACAAGAACATATTGAGCGCCATGCTCGACTACCGCCGGTATTTCAAGCTGTCGCCCCGCGCCAGCCTGGCCGGCCGGCTCGTCGCGGCCAGCAGTTTCGGACCGGATCCGGAGTACTGGACGATCGGCGGCGGCTACTCGCTGCGCGGATACGATTACTACGAATTCTCCGGTTCGAAGCTGGGCTTCATGAACCTGGAGTACCGGTTTCCCTTCATCGACCGCCTGAAAATTTCCTTTCCCCTGCCCCTTGAGATCCGCAACGTCCGCGGCGCGCTGTTCGCCGATCTCGGAGCCGTGGACAAGGACTCGTTCCGGGTTTACGAACCGGACGGCAACTGGTTCCGGCTCAAGGACGTGCACATGGGTCTGGGCGCCGGGATCCGATTCGAATTTCTGTACATGATTTTCAAGCTCGATTGGGCGCGCAGCCATGACTTCGAGCAGTGGACCGGGCCCTGGAAATTTTACCTTTCGATCGGGCCGGAATGGTGATAAAATTCAGTAAATAGTAGGTAGTAAGGAGTAAGTAGTAAAATAATAGCTTTCTACCTACTACATACTATTTACTACTTACTAATGATAATGGGCTTATGAAAAAAATCATTCTATCTCTTACTTTTTTATTGCTGCTACCAAATTGCCATCGGGAATCGAAGACGGTCGTGACTTTCTGGCACGTGATGAGCGGTCCCCTGGGCAAGAAGCTGGACGAAATGATCGTCGATTTCAACCGCCTCCATCCCGAGGGCGAGGTTCGATCGGTGCATATGGGTTCTTACGACGCCCTCGCGCAGAAGCTGATGGCCGCCGTATCCTCACAAACTCCGCCCGCGATCGCCCAGATGTACGAATCCTGGACCGACCAGTTCCAGGCCGCCGGCTACCTCCAACCGCTCGCCGATTTCATCCAGTTCGACACCGCCTTTAACCTCCCGGATTTTTATCCGGTTTTCATCGCGGACAACACCTTCGATTCGGTCCTGGTTACCCTGCCGTTCAATAAAAGCGTCCCAGTTTTTTATTATAATGCGGATCTCTTAAAGCGGGCGGGTTTTGACCATTTCCCGGCGGACTGGGAAGAATACCAGCGGGCCTGCCGGGCATTGAAGGTTCTGGGAGTTTGGCCGACATCATGGCCGATCGACGTCTGGTATTTTGGAACCATGCTCTATCAAACCGGAGGCCGGCTTTACGACGCGGCGGCGGGCCGGCCGGAATTCAATACCCAACGCGGTGTCGATGTTCTGGAGTACCTGGTCGGACTGGTCCGGGATACGCTTTTTTATCTCAATCCGGGATTCCAGCGCCAGGACGAGTTTCTCGCGGGCAACGTGGCGATGATTCCGGCCTCGGTCGTTTCCTGGGCGTTCATGAAGGGGCGGCCGGCTTTTACCATGGGCGTGGTTCCTTTTCCCCAGGGGTCCCGCAAGTCGGTGATCATAGCCGGCACCAACGTCGGTATGTTCCGGAAAATCAGCCCGACTCAGAAAAAACTGGGCTGGCTATTCATCCGCTGGTTTCTCCAGCCGGAAAACCAGGCGCGGTGGACCCGGGCAAGCTATTACCTTCCTACCCGCCGGAGCGTGGCCGCGCGGCCGGAGTTCCAGAGTTTCCTCATCGAGAATCCCGGTTACGACCGGGTCCTGGAACAACTGGATTTCGCCGATACGGAACCGCGGACCCGGGAGTGGTTCACGGGACGTTACTATCTGACGGACGCGCTGGAAGAGGCTTTGCGGGGAGAACGCACACCGCGCGCCGCGTTGGACAACGCGGCGCAGCGGATGATGACGGATAAGAGATGACGGATGGGAGATGACAGATATCAGTTATCACATATCTGATATCAGATAAAAAGGGGACAATCGAAATTGTCCCCTTTTTTTATTTGCTGCCTTTTCTATTCGTTGATCAGGATCACCTTCCGGGTTACGGATTTGCCTTCGAATTCCGCGTTCAGGAAATAAATGCCCGCGGCCAGGATTCGGTTTTGGTTATCCCGGCCGGAAAGCGGTATGCGGAAAGTCCCGGTTTTCACATGCTCCGCGCGCGACATGACCAAGCGGCCCGTGACATCGTACATCCCGATGCTTAACCGGCCGTCCCGGGGAATCGCGAAGGTCAGCTGGGTCTGGCGGTTGAAGGGATTGGGCCGGGGCGTCAGGAAGGCGAAGGTTCCGCTGCGGCCCGGATTCTGCTCAACCGCGCCGATCTGGGAGCTGGTCAGGACGCGCATCATGAAATCATACGATAACCAGGCATGCCAGCCGGGGTTGTTGCCCGCGTTCGACCAGTACCAGTAGGATGCAGAATCCACGGGCCAGTTGCTGTCCATGCCGATATACGGCGCCGCCGGCGATGATGACAGCCAATGGACCACCATCCAGAAAGGATTCGCGTCCGTCATCGGGATCGGCGAGGCGTAATTCTTGACCGACCACCCCGCGCCCGGCGCGCTGAGTGTTTCCGCGGGCGCGATCTCGTAGGATGAACCGATGCCCGGCAGGCCCGATGAATCGGCGTTGAGGGACATGAGGATCGGGTTGACGCCGCTGACATAGAAGCGCGCCCGGTTGATCAAATAGGGCGGGCTCAGGCAGGGCCGCATTTTCACGGCGAATTTGTTGTCGTAAAAATCGGTTGCGACGTAACCGTAGGTATTGAGGCTGCCGTCGTCATAAAGGATTTCGGTGGTCGCGACCGTCGACGTCGCCTGGGAGTCGTTGGCCGGGACATAATCCTGGCTGACCGTGGTGAAGAAATTAACCTGGTAGAACCCGGTGTCGCTGGGCGTCCATTGCGGGCTCATGAGCACGGTCGCGGATTGGAGCGGGTTGATGTACACGGACGCGTTGCCGGTGTAGACGAGGCTCGTGTTGTGATAGATCTGGCAGACTGCGGGAATGTTCTCACCGTAACTGCCATTGTTGGCGATCGTAATCCGCGGCGATTTTGTGTAATTCACGGTGAGCTCGGTAAAGGGATAGTAAATGGAGGTCACCGCGCCGTCGTGATAGCAGATGCTGCCGCGGACAAACGTATCATTGACCGGGAACAGGTCACCGGCCAAAGTCGTGTAAATCTTGGTCTGGTAGCGGCCAAAGGCCGGGACGGTCCAGTTCGGCGTGAAGTTCAAGGTTCGCACCGAATCGGACGCAAGGTTACTGACGGCCAGGGTGTCGGTGTAGATCAGCTGGGGCAGGGAGTCGAAAATCTGGCAGACCGTGTTGAAGCTGGCGCTCGCCGTTCCGTAATTTTTGACCAGGGCCTGGGGTGTTACGCTTTGCCCGGTCTGGAGCAGGGCTGCCGGCGAGGGTACGTCCATGACGCCGACGTCGTTGGTCAAGGGGTCCAGGATCCGGATCGCGTAAACCTCGCCGCCGTTGCCCATTTCCCGGGCATGAACCGCCTTGCCGCCGGCAGTGATAAATGAACCGTCCTTGGAGATGTCCGCGCAGAAGATCGATCCCGGTTCGTCCACGTCGTCGAGGAGCTGGAAGATCGGGGTCGCCGATGGTTTGTTGAAAACAGTCAGCACGTCGCCGAAGGTTCCGCCATATTGGCCCCAGGAACCGGCGACACCCCGGCTGCCATTGGCGGACAAGGCGCAGGCGCAGACGTAATCGCCGTACTGGGTGTATTCCCAGAGCGGCGTGGCTGACGAGGAATCGTACATCAGCACTTTACCCGAGTTGGCCGGGTTGTACTGGTAAGTTCCGGCCATGATCGTCGCGCCGTTATCGGATATCGCGACCGAAGTCACCCAGGGATGACCCGTGGCATGCTGCCATTTCAGGGTGTAGGCGGAACCGCTCCAGCGAAAAAGGTAGACCTGGGAACTGAAATCGCCCCGCGTCAAGTATTTCCCGTCTCCGGATATCGCGGCCGCGGTCTGGCCGTAATTATACAACGAATCCCGGCGGGTGCCGTTGGAGTTGAATACATAGATCGCGGAATACGTGGTCACGCACAGGACCGATCCGTCATTTGAAATATCCAGGCCCTGGATCCCATTGTTAGGCGTGAAGTTGATCGTCCGGATCGTGTCGCCGGACGGATTGAAAAGGAATACTTTCGCGACCGTACCGGCTTGGGCCAGGCAGGCGTAAATCAGGCCGTCGTCGCTGACCGCGACCGTCGTGCCGTAGGCGCTGGCGACTTTGTATCCGCCGGGTAGATTATAGAGCCACCGGGGGGCGGGGCTGGACGAAGTGAAACTGCCGAACGGTTCGCCGCCGGCGCCGACCGCGATATCCGCGGCATTTTGGGAAACGTCGACCGGGACATACCATTCGGTATTGGGCATGGGCCAGACCCAGCTCGGAGTGGCCGAACCCAGGGTACGGTACAGGCTGGTTCGTTTGTTATTGAGCCACCAGCCGGCTTGGATCCACATGCCGTTGCCGGCGATTCCAATATGCTGGGCGATGGCGGCCCCGTGATTGCGGTCGATCCAGAGCGTCTGGGCCCGGCCCGTGACGAAAGTGCGTCCGGGCGTTTCCGGGGGGATCGAAATCCCGGCGGGATCAGTAATGAACCGGGTTTTGACTCCGCTGATCTCTGTTTCCATACCGGGCAGGTCGTCCGGTTTGAAGACGCCCGCGGTTAAGAAAACGACACTTAAGGCTAGAAAGACTCCTATAAAACGCATAGCTCCTCCTTTATATTTACAATTAATTATACGGTGATGACGGTCTATGTCAAGAGAGAAAAGCGTAGAGCGTAGAGCGTATTGCGTTCGGGATTTTTACCTGAACAAAGTGATCAAGTAAAGGAGGGATAGGGCAACCATAAGAATTATTACCGTAATAGTGATCGCGTTCGCAATCCGGCCATTCGTGTGCTTACCCATTATTCGTTTGTTATTGATCAGGAGAAGCATAAGAATCAGGACGAAGGGCAGCAGGATTCCGTTTGCAACCTGGGAGATCAGCATGACCGGAATTAGGGGGATGTTGGGAATAAGGATGATGAAACCTCCGACCGCGATCAACGCCGTGTACAGGGCGTAGAAATGAGGTGCCTCATGGAAATTTTTGTTCACCCCGTTTTCCCACCCCATTGCCTCGCAGATAGTGTAGGCCGTCGAAAGGGGTAGAATCGAAGCGGCAAAGAGCGAAGCGTTGAGCAGGCCGAAGGCAAACAGGATATAGCAGTAATTGCCCGCCAGGGGTTTGAGGGCGAGGGCCGCGTCTTTGGCGGTATCAATGCGGACGCCGTGCTTGAAGAGCGTGGCGGCGCAGGTGATGACGATGAAGATCGCCACGACGTTCACCACGATGCCGCCGATGATCGTGTCCCAGCGGGAGTATTTGTAATACCTCAGCTTGATTCCCTTCTCCGCGATCGCCGCCTGCTGATAGAATTGCATCCAGGGCGCGATCGTAGTGCCGATGACGCCGATCATCATGAAAAGGTAGGACCGGTTGAATTTCAGTTCGGGCCGGACCAGATGATACTTTATCGGACCAATTTCCGGGTGGGCGATGATCCCGGAGATAACATAAGCGATATAGAAAACACAAGCGCTCAGGAAGATTTTTTCGGCCGACTTGTAGGTTCCCTTGACCACCAACCACCAGACGAACAGGGCGCCGATCGGTACGATGATGATCCGGGGGATGCCGAAAAGGTCGCCGGCCGCGGCGATGCCCGCGAATTCCGCGATGATATTTCCGAGGTTGGCGACCAGGAGGATGAGCATCGAATAGAAAGTGATTTTCAAGCCGAACTCCTCGCGCATCAAGTCCGCCAGGCCTTTGCCGGTGACCACGCCCATGCGGCTCGACATCTCCTGGATGATGATCAGAGCGAAGATAATCGGTATAAAAAGCCAGAGCATGGAGTATCCGAAATGTGCGCCGCATACCGAATAGGTGGTGATCCCGCCGGCGTCGTTATCCACATTGGCGGTGATTATCCCCGGGCCCATAATGACCAGGAAAAGAAGGAAGGAGCGCCAGAAATTCTTCTTCATCGGTTCAGCGTGGATTTTCCTTGCGCCAGATCAGCGGCAGGAGATGTTCCAGGATATCGTCAACCGTGATAATTCCCTGGAGGACGTGGTTATGGTCGACGACGGGCAGGGCGTAAAGCCGGTATTTTTCAATCAGAAAGGCGACTTCCTTGACATCGTCATCAAGATGGACGACCGCGGTATGAGATCGTGAGACAATGCGGACATTGTCGTCCGGGTCCGCCGATAAAAGTTTTTTAAGACTAACGCTTCCGGTCAGGCGGGATTGTTCGTCCAGGATGTAGACGTAATAAATCATTTCGCTTTTCAAATTCGATTCGCGAATCCGCGCGAGAACGTCCCGGACGGACAGGGTGTGGGGAACGGCGATATATTCGGTGGTCATAAGACCACCCGCGGTATCACTAGCGTAACCGAGCAATGTTGACAGTTTCTTGGCCCGCCCCGCGTCCATCAGGTTCAGCAATTGATCCACCGTCTCCTTGGGTATCAGATCCAGAAAGTCGGCCGCCTCGTCTCCCGGCAGGAGGGCGATGAGTTGGGCGTTTTCCGCCGGTTCCTGACCCTGGATCATGAATTTTTGAGTTTCCGGATCCAGATCGCTGAAGACATGAGCTCGGGTTTTCGGATCCAACCCTTTAAAAAGGGCGATTTTCTGTTCCGGACCCAAATCGGCGATAATTTCCCCCAACTCTACGGGATGGATATTGGCAATTTGGTTATAGGGCATACTGACCTTGACGCTGGGGCTGGCTTTGCTGACCGCGATGACCTGGACGTATTTCCAGGAGATGAAATTTTCTTTTTTCATGTATGACGACGGGGGGGAAAGAAGACCGATAAAAAAATCCGCAAGGCGATTGAATCCAAGGCGGCGCAACAGCCCCCTCATGCCGATGTCGATATGCGCGACCATGAGATGGAGGCCGACCTTGAGGATATGCAGGTCGTTGACCCGGACCACCCGACGGTTATAAGTATCAACGACCTGTTGGTCGAGGATGTCGCGCCGGAGGGATATTTCGACCCGGGGGTCTTTCAAACGACCGAATTTTAATTCCCGTTCGTGGACGTTCAGACGGATCTGTTTGTTCATCTCGACCACGGCCAGCCAGGCGACGTGGGCGAATTTGGATTTTAAAAAACCCCGTTTAATAATTAGCTCTACAGCTTTTGGATAAACTTCCGTGGTCGTGGCCAGGAGGTCAAACGCTTTACCGACAAAATTACCTTTTTTATCAATGATATCCATGCCCAATATTTTCGAAAAAAAAGTAAAGTTGAATGATTGACCATCCGGGTAGACAGTATTCATAGATAGGAGTGATTATAATATAATTCTATTCGATGTCAATTCATTGAAAAGGCCGGGGTAGGAAAAAAAGAGAACGGCGAGAACCGAAACCGCGGAAATTACTTAAAGAGTTCTTTGCCCTTGCCGACGATCTTGTTCAGCTGTTCCTTGAAGAGTTCGCTGCCGCTGCCTTCGATGATATGCTTGGGAATCTGCTGGCAGAAATATTCCCAGGAACGCCGGATCTCCGATCCCAGAAGTTGGGCCAAGGATCCATCGCGCAAACCCCGTTCGACTTTGTCCTGGTTGTAAAGAACCAGGTCCGACGCGAGAGCCTTGGCCAGGCGGCGCGCCCGTTCCAGCCATTTTTTATCATCGTCGGTTGCTTGCGGAACGGCGGGAGGGCTTTCGGGTTTTTCAATAACGAACCCGGTATCCTGCGGGGGTGGAGGTGGGACGACCGGTTCCTGAATTTCCGGAGCCGCGATCTTGGGTTCGGGTATTTTGGCGGCAACGGGCGGCCTGACTTCCGGCGGGATGGGCGGTTCGGCCGGCGGCGGTTCTGGAGGTTTGGGTGTCGGTTCGGAAACCGGGGGTGCCGGAGGTTGCGGGGTTGTTTCGGGTACCGGGGGAGACGTTTTCACTTCGGGGTGTGTCGTTACCGGAGGTACGACCGGAGGTACGACCGGAGGCGTTACGGGTTCCGGTTTTTGGATCAGGATGATGTTCTGACATTTGTGGCACCGGACTTTTACGCCGGTGGCGGGGATTTTTTTATCGTCAACGTTATATTGGGCGTGACAATGACCGCATTCAACAATCATTTTTTATCTCCTTATAGATCCGGTAACATTGCCGATAAAGGTCTTGCCGGGTACGATCGTTCCGGATGACGTATTCGGCCTGCCGGGCCAAAGCCTTTTCGGACTTTTGGAACCGAAGTATGCGTTGGAAAGATTGCCGGTCGAAGCCCTTCCGGAGGGCGCGTTGTTCCTTGATTTTTCGGGGCGCGGTGACCAGGATCGGGTGATCGACGTCGGCCATCAGATTGGGCCAATCAAAAAGCAGGGCGGCATCGATAACGACCGTGCCCGATCCGATTTTGCGGATCCGGTCCCGGATCGTCTTTACCAGCCGGGGATGGGTGAGCCGGTTCAGGAACCGGATGTTTTTCCGGTCCATAAACACCGCGGCGCGCAGTTCTTTGCGGTTGATCCGGTTGCCTTTCAGGATCCCCGGTCCGTAATGCTTTTGGAGTTGGTCCCTGATCTCCCGAAGAATACGCCAGCCGATGCGGTCGGCTTCGATCAGGCGGGACCCGAAACTCCGGAAATAACCGGCGGCGGTGGATTTGCCGCAGCCGATATTGCCCGCCAATCCGATCACGGTCCGATCCCCCCGGCGCATGGATTAGGGAATGTATTTCTTGAAACAGATCGACGCGTTATGACCGCCAAAGCCGAGAGAATTAGACAGGCAGCAGTTCACCGGTTGAGTTCGGGTTCCGTTCAGGACGAAGTCCACGCCCGCGCATTCGGGATCCACGTTCACCAGGTTCCGGGTGGTGTGGATCTTCGAGTTTTGGATCGAGAGGATGGCGATGATCCCTTCCACGCCGCCGGCGGCGCCCAGCGTGTGACCGATCATGGATTTGGTTGAATTGACCGCGATTTTGGCCGCGCGATCACCGAAGAGGTCGCGGATCGCCTTGATTTCATACTTGTCGTTGAGATCGGTCGAAGTGCCGTGGGCGTTGATATAGTCGATGTCCGCCGGCTTGCAGCCCGCGTCGTCAAGCGCCATGGCCATGGCGCGCCGCGCGCCTTCGCCGTCGGGAGCCGGAGCGGTGATGTGAAAACCGTCGCCGGTCGCGCCGAACCCGGCGACCTCGGCGTAGATCCGGGCGCCGCGCCGCTTCGCGAATTCGAGTTCTTCCATGACGAATATCCCGGCGCCTTCGGCGATGACGAACCCGTCGCGGTCGCGGTCAAACGGTTTGGAAACGGTTTTCGGATCGGCGGTATTGCGGGATAGGGCGCGCATATTGCTGAACCCGGCCACGGCGAACGGCGTAATCGGCGCTTCCGAGCCGCCCGACACCACAACCTGGGCTTTGCCGTAGCGGATTTCCTTGAAAGCCATGCCGATCGAGTGGGCACCGGATGCGCAGGCGGAAGTGATCGTGTAATTGGGTCCTTTGAGCTTCCATTCGATGGCGACGTATCCCGAAGTCATATCCGGGATCATCATGGGGATCAGGAAGGGCGATACCCGGCCCGGTCCATGGTGGATAAATTTTGTATGTTCTTCTTCCCAGGTCGTGAGCCCGCCGATGCCCGAGCCGATGATGACCCCGACCTGGTTCCGGTCGCATTGGTCGAAATCGATGCCCGAATCCGCGATGGCCTCAGCCGCGGCCCACATGCTGAGTTGGACGACGCGGTCGAGTCGTTTCAGGGTTTTGGGATCGAATTTTGTTTCCGGCTGGAACCCCTTGACCTCGCCGGCGATTTTGACGGTGTGTTTTTCGGTATCGAACGCCTTGATATAGTCAATGCCGCTTTCGCCCCGGATAATTTTTTCCCAGGTCGTTTTGACGTCGTTCCCCAGGGGGGTGATGGCGCCGATGCCCGTGATGACTACCCGGTTCATCAGGTTTTGGCTTTACCTTCGAGATATGTTACCGCTTTGCCGACCGTGTCCAATTTCTGGGCTTCTTCTTCCGGTATCTGAAGGCCGAATTTTTCCTCGAAAGCCATGATCAACTCAACCGTATCCAGGGAATCCGCGCCGAGGTCTTCGATGAATTTCGCTTCCAGGTTCACTTTTTCCGGCGGAACATGGAGTTGTTCCACGATGATATTCCTGACGTCATCAAATAATGGCATTTATCCTCCTTGGTTTTTTATTGCCCGCATAATCGCGAATAAAGCACGAATAGACACGAATTGACAATAGTAAGCATATTCGTGGTTTAATTAGTGTCATATTAATGTCAATTACATGGCCCACCCGCCGTCGAGGTTGACGACGTGGCCCGTTATGTAACCGGCGGCGTTCGAGACCAGGAACAGGGCCAGGTTGGCGACGTCCTCGGGCGTGCCGAAACGGTTGAGCGGGATGCTCTTTAAATAAGCGTTCTTCGCTTCCTCGGACAGGGCTTCGGTCATCCGGGTCTGGATAAAGCCGGGCGCGATCGCGTTGACCGTTACATTGCGGCTGGCAAATTCCTTGGCGCACGACTTCGTGAAACCGATGATGCCGGCCTTGCTGGCCGCGTAGTTTGCCTGTCCGGCGTTGCCGATAATCCCGACGATCGAGGCGATGTTAACGATCCGGCCGGCTCGCTGTTTGATCATGTATTTAACGACTGCGCGGGTGACCAGGAAAGTGCCGGTAAGATTGATTTTAAGCACCCGGTCCCAGTCGCTCTCGGTCATCCGGAGAATCAGTTTGTCGTTGGTTATACCCGCGTTATTGACCAGGATGTCGATCCGTCCGAAGTCCTGGGCGATATTGTCTACGACCGCGTTGACCGACGATTCGCTCGCGATATCCAGCGCGTAGAAACGAGCGTTCGGGCCGAGCTCCTGGGCGGTTTTTTCGCCGGTTTGGGCGTCGATGTCGCAGATCGCGACCCGGGATCCTTCCCGGCTGAATTTCCGGGCGATCCCGGCGCCGATTCCGGACGCGCCGCCCGTGATCAGGGCGGTTTTAGATTCCAAAATCATTGAATATTTTATTCAAATTTAACGATATGTCAAGATTAATTAAATCCCGTTAGAGCCAGCGTGACTTTCAAGCTGCCGTCTTTTAGTATATAAAGTGAAACTAATAATCCCCGGAGTTTCCAATGGGATAAAAAAAGCGCGGGGCATAAATGCCCCGCGCTTTGGCTAATAGCCGGATCGGTTATCGCGTGAAGACGAGTTTGCGGACGAGGGTGGTTTTTTCGGTTTCCAGACGGTAGAAGTAGACGCCGTTGGCGATAGTCGAACCGTCGGTAACGCGACCGTCCCAGGTTATGGTCTTGAGCCCGGGATCCTCTGCGCCATTCACCAGGTTCGTGACCAAGCGGCCGGTCACGTCATAGACGCTGAGCTTAACGTTCATGCGATAGGGCAGCGCGTAAGCGATTTTGACGGTCCGGGTGAAGGGATTCGGGTAAGCCGGCATGAGCAGGACGCCGTTGAAGGATTTATTTTCCTTGCCTTCGCTGATGCCCACCACGCCGTAGAAACCCATGATCTTGGCGATCGAGCGGCCCGGGTTCTGGGGTATCGTCACCCAGTAATTACCGTCCCGCGGGTCGTATTCGATGCCGCGCACGTTCCAACCCGGATAATTAAGGCGGTTGACGACCGAGAGGTTGGACCTGCGCAGTTCATACAGGCAGACCGAATCGAGCGCGGTGGCGCCGGCGTTGAACCAGGTGTAGTTCATCAGGATCGTGGTGTCCGGCGGACCCAGCGGTTCGCGGGCCAGACACCGGGCGCCGACGTTACCCGCCAGCGGGATCGTCATCTGCGTACCGTTGCCGAGCGTATCGGATCGGTAGACATACTCGGGCGGGCTGGTGGTTACGGTCCGGCGGTCGGATAGATAAAGGAGCCGCTGCGTGTTGAGCCAGACCAGGCCGACCGGGTAGTCGTTCGCCGGGTTGGCGAACTGCCGGAGCACGGTGCCGGTCAAGCTGATTTTGTAGACGATCCGGTTCGCGGGGTTGGAAGTCGTCCAGAAAGTATTGTCGTAGTTGCACCACTTGACGTCCGTGCACATGGAATCGGGCGCCGGGATATATCCCAGATAGGTCGGGATCGTGTCGCCGTCGTAATAATTGATCTTGCGGGTATAGGCGTTGCAGACGTACAAACGGTTGCTCGAAGGCACGTAACCGGCGCCGTAGATGAACTGCGTGTCGCCCGGCGCGACCTGGACTTGTTTCGGTCCCCAGATGACCTGGAGGCCGCCGAAGCCCACGGTCAATTCAAACGGTATGTCCTGGACGTACCCGCCACCGCCGGTCAGGTGGAGAGTGAAACGAACAACCGTCCCCTGCGGCGTCGAGGCCGAGGCGGTGAAGCGGAAGCGGCTGCCGTAGTTGTTCACGACGCTGCCGATCGCGACATCGCCGAAGTTGCCGATGGAGTCGAGCAGGGTGATGTAGGTGTTGGTCGTGCGGAGCCGGCCCTGGCAAGCGGTGACTGCTGCGGCCGATTGGTTATGCAGGGTGTCGGTCAGGTAAGCGGTTTCGCCGACGTCCAGGCGGCCGTTCTGGTTGGCCGGTGCCGGGTCCTGGATCTTGTTGCCGTTGATGTGCAGAACCGGAGTGGCCACCGGACCCAAGCCGCCGGAGATGACGACCGCGTAGGGCTGACGGGTACCCGAAGGTACGGCCGTGCCGGTGGCGCGGATCACCCAGTTGCCGGTCTCGGGAATGTCGCGCCGCGCGCACTCTTCGACGTTTCGATTATCCCAGCCGGCCGCCCCGGGGGTGGACTGGCCGCCCGTGTACTGGTTGCCGTGATAAACCACGGCGTTCGGGCCTGTGACCTGGAGGTCGAGGTTGTTAAGAATCGCGGGGTTGGCCCCGGCGGTCGCCGGAAAATCGGTCCAGACCACGGTGATCTTAAGCGGTTCAGACTGGTTGTTGACCGAAACCGTCCACTCGTCGAACTGGCCGGTGGAGACGGTTTCCTGGTAGACCGCCAGTTTCCGGATTTCATTGGTAAAGTAAAGCGCGTCGTCGAGCAGGATGCGGCCCCAGCCGATATTGTTGTCCGGCACGGTATAGCCGGTCATGGTCGGCGAGGCGCCGTTGACAATTACGGCTTTGACCACGGCCGCCGGAATGAACGACCACTGGTTGCCCACGACGGAGTCGCCGGTTGGATAAAAGCCCCGGGCGAAGTATTCGCGGACCAGCGCAACGTCGCCCGCGGCGCAGGGTGTGGACATGCTCGTGCCGGCCATGCCGATATAGGTGTTCGTGGCCGCGCCGGCCGAGGAGTACAGGAAGTACCCCGGCGCCAGCACCGTCGGTTTCATGCGGGTGTCGTCGCAGGGACCGCGGCTCGAGAAGTCGGCGATCATGGTCGCGCCGGTGGCGTTAGAAGTCGCGCCGAGCGTCAGGATGTTTTTGGCCGTGCCCGGCGGATGGACCGTGCTGCCGCCCGGACCGCTGTTGCCGGCCGCGAAGCATACCAGCATGTCGCGGTTGGTCCACATGAACTGGTCGGTCTGCTGGCAGTAGGCGATGTATCCGGTGCCTGCGGTCTGGCCCCAGGAGTTGGACGATACCCGGGCCGCGCCGCCGGTATTGCCGGCGTAGGGCTGGTTGTAGAGGTTGGTCAGGTCCGCGGGTACGGAAAGCCCGCCGCCGGCCATGCCGATATCCATGAAGTAGTTCTTGGCCAGGGGCGGCATGCCGTCGTTCAAACTGGTGCCGCTGACATAATCGTCATATCCGCAGATCGTGCCCGCGGTATGCGTGCCGTGCCAGGAACCGCCCGCATCGTCGCCGAAAGTTGATGATGAGCCAGTCGGAATGCGGTAGCCGATGATTTTGCGGTGGGTTGGGAAACTGCCGGGCACCGTGATCGGTACCGCCGGGTCCCGGAACATGTTATGCGTGGTCAAAATGCCCGTGTCGCAGGTGCTGACCACCTGGCCGCGGCCCCGGATGCCCTTATCCCAAATGCTCCGCTTACCCTGGATCCAGGACTGGGTGACCCACTGGGCGTCGGAATTGAAAATGACGGGTTGGATATAGGGCTCGATATAGGAAACTTCGGGGAGCCGGGCGATGGCCGCGAGTTTGCCCTGGTCGGCGCCGATCTTGATGATCTTGAAATATTCGGTGACCGATACCTCCAGGATGGCGCAACCCAGATTGGCCAGCCGGCCGCGGACCGCGTCGATATCCTCGTCGTAAAAGAGGATGACCAGCATTTCCTTGGCCGCAGGGTTGTCCTTGAACATGGTGCTCAGCTTGTAGGCCGGTTCGTAGTTGCCGACCCAGTTGACGAACGGTATCCCCTCGATGATCGCCTTTTTCGAGGCGTCCATCTTGGCGATGTACGCGTTGAAGGGTATGTACTGGATCAGTTTCACGCCGTAGGATTCGATCAGGGCTTTCTGTTCCTCGTAGACCGGACCCTTAAGGTGGATTAGGTAATAGTCTGAGGAACCCGTCAGCTCGGCCGGGATTTCCGGTACGCCGGCACGGGGGTTGAAATAATAACCGGCGATGGAGACGAAGTCGTATTCCGGCAGGTAGCGCGGAGTAACGGTCCCGGACGTGAAGGAAACCGGGTTAACACCCGCTACGGTTACTAAGAAGAGTAGCAGTATTTGCATAATCACTCCTTCCTTTTCTCAATAAGTACCACTGGGTACTTAAATATAATTTGTGCTGACCGCAACACTCATTTTATTGTCTGGTCATCACCTCCTTTTAGGATCATCTAATAATATGATATATTATTACGGATGTCAATAGCCAGTTTTTTCATTGAACGGTTACCGGACCCGGATTATCTTCCGGATTACCGATGAACCTCCGGATTCAAGTTTGATAAAATATATTCCCGCCGCGACCCGGCGGCCGAGATCGTCGTCGCCGGACCAGATGACCGATAACGGATGTCCGATATCGGCAACGGTTGGGTGGAAACTTTTCACCAATCGTCCCGTAATGTCGAAGATTTGTAGTTTTATCATCTTTGAACCGTTATCGGTTATCTCCCATCTGTTGTCTGTAATCTGAAATCGGATAACTGTTTTATCCCGGAACGGGTTGGGCGCCGTCCGGAGGAAGAAAACAGATGGGTCGCGGCGGCTATACCCGGTCCGGATGCCGTGCCAGTTGCCGGAGCGGTAACAACCGGTGTTGTACTGGTCATAGCGGAATTTAGGCCATTCAAAGACTGCGGAATTGAGGTCGTAAACGCGAAATTGAAAACCGTTATCCCCGGACATCAGTTCCAGCTTGCCATCCTGATCCAGATCGCAGACCGCGGGCGAGCATTCCACGGAATTGCCCATTGGGATCGGGTATCCTTTGACCACGGTGCCGTCGCGATGGTGACCGAAGATCGCCCAGGCGCTGGAGCCGCAGGCGATGTCTTGAACGCTGTCCGCGTCGAGGTCGGCGCAGATCGGCAGTTTCCAGTTATGTTCCATGCCGTAAAGCGGGAAGCCGGGCAAAAGATTGCCGACCGAGTCGTAAACGGCCAGACCCAGGTTATTGCCGCACACGATCTCCGGCCGCGGACCGCCGGCCACGTCGGCGATGATCGGCGCCGCTTCCACGTCGGTGAGGTTGAAATTCACTTGCCAGAGTAAGGCGCCGTTGGAATTCACCACGTTCAGGTATTCGGTGGAATCGGTATAGAAGCAAATTTCCAGGTGGTTGTCCCCGCACACGTCGCCTAATACAGCCGAATACTTCATCCGGCCGACGACGGCGACCGGGAAGGGCGGCAGATAATTGCCCTCATGATCCCAGACAAACAGGGATTCGGTCTGGATGCCGCCGGGACAGACGATCTCCAGGAAACCGTCGGAGTTGATATCGCCGACCGCGGGCGTGGCGAACGTGCCGCCGTAAAGCTGTTTCAGGACGCACGTGTCGTGGAAAGCGGCCGTGCCGTCGTGGCGGAAAGCGTAGAGCTTGCCGCTTTCGGAAATAACGAAAATCTCCAGGTTATTATCCCGGTCGACGTCACTCAGGACCGGCGAAGTCAGAACTCCCCATTCCACGCTTTTCGGCCATCCGGGCAAGGGTACGCCCGAGCCGTTCAGCACGTAAAAATTATTATCGCCCAGGCCGCGGATACCGGCGCAGATCTCCAGCTGGCCGTCGTGGTTCACGTCACCGATTGCCGGCGATGCCCAGATCTGCGCGCCGGTTACGAGGAGCATGCCGTTGCCAACCACCGGCGTGCCGTCGCAATGCCAGGCGTAGAGCGCGCCGTCCTTGCCGCCGACCACGATCTCCAGGCCGGGGTAAGCGGGATCGATATCGCCGAAATTGGGCGACGAGAAATCATAGCCCTGCATGGCGACCGGCCAGCCCGGAACCAGCCGGGGGTTGGTCTGGGCATCGATCGTGTCCGATGATAAACTCTCGTTCATCGAACTGTCCAGGGTTGTGACAAAATAATAATAATCGACGGCTTCGGCGACATTCCGGTCTTCATAGTACGCCGAAGGTTCCGGGGGGTTGCCGAGGAATTGATACGGTCCCGATGGGTCGACGGACCGGTAAACCCGATACCCGACCGCGTCGCTTATTTCCGACCAATGCAGGACAATGGAATTGCTCCTGCCTTCGGATCCGAGCATGCCCGGCGGCGCCGCCGAATCGTAACGAATGGGGCGGTTAAAAATCTCCCGGCCGCGGTCATAGATTCCCAGGCGGGTTTTTAAACTCGCGCCCGGGTTGAGCAGTATCCGGAAACTGTCCGGGTGGGATGAGACAATGGCGCCGGCCGGAACCGGCGGAAAGGTTACGCAGCTGTCCAGTACGACGAGGGAATCGGTGAGGGGAAGGATCTTTCCCGTCAGGGAATCGGCCGGGGCATGACCTTCGTTTTTCAAAAACAGGACGATCGCCGCCGTGTCTCCATGCCATTCATAGGCCTGGCCAAAGTGCGCGATCGCCGCGGCCCGGCTGATCAGCTGGAGCGTATCGCAGTCCGCACGCCCGCTGTAATTCAGCGCGAGTTGAAAATTCAATGAATAGCCGTCGGGCAGGACGTCGGAGGTCTGGAAATGGAAAGGCAAGGGGTTTTCCGCATAACCGTTCGGATTTATATCCGGGTATAAGGCCGAATCCTCGATCAGGGTTACGAAAGAGTCGGGGTTAGAGAGGATCGCGGCGACGTTCTGGGCCGGAGCCGAACCGTTATTTTTCAGGCGGACATAAAGAAATATATCTTCGCCGGGATTGACCTGCTGATCGCCGTTGGCCAGGGAGTCAACGACCCGGTGACGGTCGATGGTCAAATGGGACTGGAAGGATCGGACATAGATCGAATCCTGGTAGAGCCGGAAGCCGGGAGCGTTGATGGTATAGTAAAGGTAGCCGGGAGACCGGGTCTTTAACGGGGTGCGGACCGCTCCCCAGCCCGAATCCCGGATGAAAATTTCGTCCGCCTTATAAAAGACCACGGAAAATTTGATCCGGTAGGCCAGGCTGATCGTCATGGTATCGATGCCCAGGTCGAGAGTATCGCGGTCCGCGAGCACCGGGTTCAGGTCCCGGGGAATCGTGTCCCAAAGGCAGAGAGTCGGATCGCCGAGCAGAGTCTGGCTGAATTGGAAGGACCGTTTCCAGTTATCCCAATAAATCGATTGGGGTATCCAGTATACTTTGGAATAAGCCAACGCGGCGGCCAGGGGCAGCGAAAACAAAGAATCGATCAGAACCGTGGTGTACGCTTCATGGTCGCCGGCGGAACTGGAATAAGAAGGCCCGATATATGCGATGCCGCCGGCCTGGCGGTTGTTCACCCAGTGCTCGCCCAGGGCGTCGGTCTCGAACGGATTGGTGTAACAGGTAATGACAAACATCAGGGGATGGATGATATCGGACGCGGTGAGGGAATCGAAGAGAAAATTCGTGGCGAAGACCCGGGGACTGGTGCAAACGCGCAGCAGGTTGACGTCGCCATGAGCCAGGACGCCGATGACTCCCCAGCTGGAATAAAGCGAGTCTTTTAATTGCTGCAAGCTGATCTCGTTGACGTAGGCGGTGTCGAAATAATCGGGGAGATGAGCGGCAATGCGGGAGGAAGCGGCGCGGGCGTCGCCGGCCGACCACCAGTCCGAGGAGACGAATAAGGCCCGGGTAAAACCGGTTAAGTTCCGGGGGAAAAGATAATTTTTTACCTTATCGAAGTAAGCGATGACGTCGGAATCCGACTGGGCGGTAACCCGACCGACCAGGACGTCGGGATAAAGATCCAGGGAATCGTCCACCTCGCCGTAGTCGCTGTCGCCGTTCCGGTTCCAGTCGCCGTCGAGGTCCGAATAATAAAGGTCGGTGGCGATATGGGTCGGCCAGGGGCCGATCAAAGGCTCCATCCGGATGATCCGGGCCGGAATTTCCGGCACGTCCGCACCCAGAAAGATAAAGCTGGTACCCCATTGCTCGACCGCATCCCGGATGAAGTTTCTCAATCTTTCGGCGTCGTCCATGCCGTTATAATTTTCGCGGACCCAGGTCATGGTCTTAAGAGCCGTGTTGTACCCGAACATTTTTTTGAACCGGCCGTATTTTTCGTAGGCGTCGAGCTTGTCTTCCGTAGTGACGATGATCAGGTCGACCGGCGGACCGATCAGGGAAGGCAATACGCTGACCGGGAGGTCTTCGGGATTCTCCTCGACCCGGATGGCGGGTGCGGGAGCCGATTTAAAGACTGCGCAGTTCACCAGGTTCTCAAAAACGGCGCGGGACAAACCGGATTGGCGTTTCGGAACGATCGCCCCGGCCTGATAAACGGTTTGGATTTCAACCCGCAGTTTCTTTAGAATTTTAAGCTGGCCGGTCCGGGGATAGAATTGGAATGGGCAGATCGATATTTGACCGATCGTATAACCCCGCATGTTGCCCGAGTGATGGTTGATCAGCGGATCCGCCGGATATACGGCGGACGAGCCGTAAATCGCCGGATCGGGTTCGGTGAAGGTCGGGGTTTCATCCAGGTTTTGGGATTTTTGTTCGGGGTAAATATGGTACTCTCCGGGTATCGTTTGATAAACCGCGTTCACGACCCGGACTTCCGTGACGCGCTGTCCGGCCGGCAGGCTGAATGAATAAACGTTGATCGGTGTTTCCGGCGCGCCGGGCCGGTCCATCCCGGCTCCGTTATAAAGATAGATGCGGTCAAAATCCCCGACCTTTTTTATTTCGTAACGGATATTATCAAGGGGCAAATCCAGGGTTAAGGAAAAAGCCAGAGGCAGGAAGGCTAAGAGCAATAAGATTATTTTTTTCATTTATATCCCGATCTATTTATATTATAACAAATTATATACTTAAGTCAAGGGTAAAACATCGATCAACGGTTGGGGGTTGCGAAATGCGATTCGGTTTCGTTTGACGTAACCGAGCTTCGATGACGACTGACGAAACGCCTTTCGCAACCGCAGACGTCGATTAAAATATCAATTGTTAGCGGTTTCGAAATGCGAAAAAAAGGGCCGGGCAAGAGCCCGGCCCTTAAATTAATCCGAAACGGTTACTTGAGAAGAATGAGATTGGTGGTCATGGTTCCGCGGTTAGTCACAAGGCGGCCGAAATAAACACCGCTCGGTACGGTTTGGCCTCGGTAGTCCTTACGATCCCAGGTGAAGGAGTAGTCACCGGCCTGAGCCCGGGTCCGGATCAGGTTCCGGACGATCCGGCCGGACGCGTCGTAGATCGAAAGGTCGACGCGGGTCGGCTGGTCCAGGTTGAAGCGGATCGTGGTTGAATTGGCGAAGGGATTGGGCAAGGCCCGGAGCGGGTTGTTATTAAGAGCGCTTGAATTCTCATGGATACCGATCGGCGCGGTCCGGCGGCAGGCGTAAACCTCGATACTGTCGGTAGCCATGTTCCGGGCATCCTCCCAGGTCGCGTAATAATACTGCGGCGTGTAGAGAAGCGCGCATGCGTGGATGCCGGTATCGGCCGACGCGGCGTCGGTCAAGATCTCCGGCGTTCCAAGCCACGTGCCGGTCTGACCGTTCAGGATCGAGTAATTGAAGAAGACCTGGTTATAACCGTGGAAATAATCGACGCCGATGATGGAACCATATCCGTGCAGGCGCGGATACATGTCCGGCGCGCCGTCGTTGGACAGGTTCTGGATCGTGCCGCCCCAGGTTCCGCCGTAGTCGGTGGAATTATTGAACATGACTTCGAAATTCCCGCTGCCGATATCGGATTGGAAGGATATATAGGAGTAACCCTGGTCGGAAAACAGGGACGGATAACGGTCATCCAGTGTGTTGGTCGTTGTCCAGCCGTAAAGACTTCCACTGCCCAGAGTGTCGAAGTAGCAGGCGATATCCCAATCGTTGTTGGCAACGTCAAAGTATTCGATGCCGTGGACCCAGATAGTGTCAATGCCCAGCGCGTCCACGGTAAACGACGTAACGCCGGGATACCCGGCCGCGACTTGAAAGGCGATCGCATAATATCCGACTGAATCTTGGGTAAAAATGATCCAGATACTATCGTTCGCCGTGCCGGTCTGATCGACCGTCCACTGAATACCCGTGAATTGGTTGCCGTTGCCGAGGGCCACAACGTCCGGGTATTTGCGGTTTGGGATCGCGAAGTATGTGACTCCGAAGAGACTATCCGGATTGTTATAACAGGTGGCGCGGGAGCGCATGAAACCCGGAACGAAATTTTGACCCGCATCGATGCGGAAGTACTCGAACCAGAGATTGATCTTGCCGTTGGCGGATATGGCGATATCCGGGTGCTGCATGTTCCGGTTCACGTTATTTACGTAAAAAACCCGGTTGTCCCAAGTTAAACCCTGATCGGTCGAGGAGGCAACCCCGCTTCCGTAGAGGGCGGCGGTGGGGGACCACGGCGACTGGTAAGCCACGTAGATCCGACCGGTGGCGTCGACGGCCATGGATAACCACTGGTCGTTGCGGTTGTAGATATCGTTAATGCGTACACCCGGGTCCCAGGGCGGATCTAACTGCAGCCATGGCGGAGTCGAGGATGTCCCGGTATAAACGCACTCAACCGGGTCATAACCCATTGGTGTTTCAACCAGCTGTGTTGTCGTACTAACCTTGGGAAGAGCATTCATTCCATTAGCCGAACCGAGTACGATCAACAAGAGAAGACATATACATATTTTTTTCATAAAACCTCCTTATATTATGTAATTATAGCCAAAAAAACGTTATTGTCAAGTTAAAGGGAATATCGTCTATCTGGTTTATCTGGTCTTTTTTGTCTTTTTGGTTTAACGAAAAAGACCAAACAAACTAAAAAGACTAGAAAGACCGGTGTTTTTACACCAACGACATGACCGCGCCGGCGAGGATCGGCACCGAGAAGTTGTCGTCCCAGGGCACGGGCAGGGCTTCCAGCACGGTCGCCGAACCAGCGCCGATGAGCAGGTTATACAGGGGCAGTCCCTCCATGTTCAGGAAGAAATACATCAGCAGGGCCAAACCGCAGCAGGAGAGGAGAAAAGCCAGGCTGCCGACGAGCGTTTTTTGAAACAATTTGGGACTCTTGATGGACTGGCCGAGGAGCGCCGCAAAAGTGTCGCCGACGATGATGTAGGTGACGGCGGCGATGAATACCGGCTTGCGAAAAAGCAGGGAAGTAAAAAGGCATCCGAGCATGAGGTAGGTGGCACCATTGATGCGGTGGAATTCCTGCCGGCGTGAAAAAGAACCGAAGAACAGAATGAAAATTTCCTTGGCGCCGGTAACGTGAAGCCGAAAAAAGTCAACGATGACAAAAGTCGCGGTGACCACGAGCAGAATCAAGCGGCTGGATTTGACGTTGGACTGCAGGTAGTAAATGATGGGAATGAAAAGCGCCCATAGGTTCATCAACTTACGAAAGACTTCGGCTTTGGTTAGAATTCCAGCCCCGCCGAGAATTTATTGGAGTCCTTTAGGTAAGAATGGTTGATAAAGGCGTAGTCCAGGACCAGCTTTTTAAACCGCAGCCCGGCACCCAGGGTGAAATTACCCTGGTTAATGCCCAGGCGGCCGAAAAGAACGTTATGATAGCCGAATTCAAATCCCGTATTTATCGCGAACCCCGGCAGGTCGATATATTTCAAGAAATCGCATTCGAGAGTGATCCGGGATTCGATTTTTTCCAGGGGGATGACCGGCGCGACGCCCAGGACGATTTTGGAAGCAATGGTTTCCTTGGTTCCGTTCGACCAGATCAAAGGTGATAAGACGAAATCCCGGATCGTGATTCCGATCCGGACGTATTCCAGGTTCAGCATCCCGCCGAGATCCAGTCCGCCGCCGAATCCGGATATCGCGACCAGGTCCCGGTAATAAATCTTAAGGTTGCCGCCGTAGGCGAACATCCCGTTGCCCCGGGCGGCGTTAATATAAAGGATGGCGTCCTTGGTCCCGACCGTATCGTAGGCGTAGGGCGGGTTATCGATGCCGGGCGGACGGTTCGTATCGGGCAGGGTGGTGAACTTGATCCCGCCGGCCGTGAGCAGTTGAAAGCCCAGGCCCAAAGCGGCGTTAGACCGGGGAATGACCAGGGATCCGAATTCGTTCCGGACCAGGCCGCCGAAATTTTCCGCGTGCATGAGATGCAGGCTCCGGGCCAGGAACAGGCTGCCCGCCGGGTTAAAATAGATCGCCGAAGGATCGACGCTCTGGGCGATCCCGGCGCCGCCCATGGCGAGCGCCCGGGCGCCCGCGCCCAGATCCTGGAATTCGCCGGCATACTTGGTCGCGCCGATCAAGAGGGGGGCGGCCAGGATTATAAAGATGCTACGCATTTCACACTTCCTTTGATCAGTTTATTGATCTTCCGGCCCAGGCCATGGAAGCCGTAGACCTTCACCTGGAATTCATATTCGCCGGGCGGAACCAGCTGGCCCTGGTTGTCGCGGCCGTCCCAGACCATCAGGCATTCGCCCGGAGCGCGCTTGAATTTATCCACGAGGTCCCGGACTTTCTCGCCCAGCCGGTTGTGCACGGCGATGCTCATGATGCACTCGTCGGTCACGTAAAAGGCGAGCGTGGTTCCGGGCTGCTTGGCGTCGAAGGCCGGCGGAAAGCAGCCGACGATAAAAGCGTCGAGCGCGATCCATAGGTATTGGCCGCCTTCCTTTTCCGTAAGAAAGACCTGACCGAACCGGCGGCTGATCGAAATGCCCCGGGGCGCGGCGAACTCGCCGCGGCTGGTGCCGGTGCGGCCTTCGGTAATCACGTAATTGAAACCGCGGTCGAACTTGTGGATCTGGTCGTTCACCTCGTCGGTGACGTAAACGCTGCCGAAATAGTCGATCGCCGGATAGCGAAATCCGGCGCTGGTCAGGCTCAGGTCGAAATTATTTTGAGCGCCGATGAAATTGCCGAAACGCGAGAACTTGGAGATCCGCTGGCCGTCGTTGTCCGCGATGACCAGGAAATCCTCGCGGTAAATGTTGTCCGGCGCTTCGGCGTCGATGACCGCGATGCCCAGGGGTTGATACACTTCGCCCAGGGCCCGGCCTTCTGTGCCGAACTCCAGGGTCAGGGCGCCTGCCGGATCGTAGACCAGGATTTTCGAACGGTCAAAATCGGTGACGTATAAATTTTTCTTGGAATCGAAAGCGACGCCGTAGGGACGGCCGGCAAGAGGGATCACCGATACCCAGTTGAGATCGCCTTTCAGGTATTGCAGTTTCACGATCCGGCGATTGTCGAAATCGGCGACCGCGACCAGGCCTTCGGGCAGGACCGCAATGCCTTTCGGGCTGGCAAAGGTCTTTTTGTCGCCGTAGACCTTGACCGCCTCAAGGCCGACGTTGTAAATGATCTGGCCGGCGCCGGAATTGACCGCGAAAATAGTCAGCTCGTCGTCGTCGCGCATCGATTTCGGGTTGTCCAGCTCCTTGAGCTTTACCGCCGCGATCCCCTGGGGGTCGTTGTATTCAAAGGACGGGCCCAGGAAGAGCTGCAGATAGTACTTGGACGCGCGGTAGAATCCGAAGGTGTGTTCGAACGGCGGCACCGCGAGAGTCTGGGGCTTATAGTCCAGGGTTAATAATAACAGGAGGAGCATTTTCACGTTAATTATACGGAAAATCGCCGGCTTGTCAAGATCCGTTCCGACGTCACGGCAAAAACACCATTTTACCCTTGACGAACCGCTATTTTTATATATAATTATGGTTCTTGATTATTATAAAGGAGGATAATGCCAACTATTAATCAGCTGATCCGGTTCGGGCGGAGGCAAGCCCGGAACAAAAGCAAGGCGCCGGCTCTGGGCGGCAATCCCCAGCGCCGAGGTGTCTGCACCCGGGTTTACACGACCACGCCCAAAAAACCGAATTCGGCCCTGCGTAAAGTCTGCAAAGTGCGGTTGACCAACCATTACGAAGTCACCGCCTATATTCCGGGTGAAGGGCACAACCTGCAGGAGCACTCGATCGTCTTGGTCCGGGGCGGCCGCGTAAAAGACCTCCCGGGTGTCCGGTACCATATCATCCGCGGCAAATACGATACCGCCGGCGTGGAAGGCCGGAAAAAGAGCCGTTCTTTATACGGCGTCAAGCGGCCCAAGGAAGCCGCGGCTTCGTAAGCAAGGAGGTAAGATGGGCAGAAGACGAAGGGCGCAAATCCGGAAAATCCAGCCGGATCCGAAATTCAACAGCGTTATAGTCAGCAAGTTCATCAACAACCTGCTCTGGTGCGGAAAACGCAGCATCGCTCAAAAGATTTTTTACACCGCTCTCACCCGGATCGAAAACCTGACTAAAGAGGACGGATTGGCCGTGTTTGAACGAGCCCTGAACAACGTCAAGCCCGTTCTGGAAGTGCGGCCACGCCGGGTCGGCGGCGCGACCTATCAGATTCCGATGGAAGTCCGACCCAACCGCAAGGAAAGTCTGGCGATAAAATGGATTATCAAATCCGCTCGCGCCCGGGCCGAACACCGCATGGAAGACCGCTTGGCCCAGGAAGTCATATCCGCCAGCAAGAACGAAGGATCGGCCATCAAGAAACGCGAGGAAGTCCATAAAATGGCCGAGGCCAATAAGGCCTTCGCGCATTTCCGCTGGTAATATCCCCGGTCGATCATGGATCAATCCCGCAAACTGTGGCAAGCCGCCGAGACGGTTATTTATGAATGCCTGGCCGTAAAAAAGGGCGAACGGGTGGCCGTGATCACCGACTTACCATGCCGGGAAATCGGCTGGGCGCTATGGCAGGTGCTGAAGGATTATAACGAAGCGATTCTGGTGGAGATGAATCCCCGGGAGATCCATGGCATGGAACCACCGGCATTGGTAACCGAAATTTTAATGAAAAGCGATGTGTTCGTAATCCCGACCAGCCGTTCCCTGACCCATACCAAAGCCCGGATCAATGCCTGCAAGGCGGGTGCCCGGGGCGCGACCATGCCCGGCATTACCACCGACATGATGACCCGCACGCTCAATGCCGATTACCGCCGGATCGCCCGGTTGACCGATCGCGTCACCCGCCGTCTATCCGCCGCGCGTAAAGTACGGATTACGACCGAACTGGGCACCGATCTCGAACTCGAAATCGCCGGCCGGAAGGCCGATCCGGATACCGGAATCGTAACCCGACCGGGAGCTTTTTCCAATCTGCCCGCGGGTGAATCCTATGTCGCGCCCATCGAAAATCGAAGCCAGGGCCGGATCGTGGTGGACGGATCCTTTGCGCCCGTCGGCCGACTGCGCCAACCGGTGATAATCGATCTCCGGGACGGCATGATCACCCGGATTACGGGAAATAAGGAGCTGGCCGCCATATTTCGTAAATACGGTTCCCACGAACGAACGTTAGGCGAACTGGGCCTGGGTACCAATTATCAGGCGGTCATTACCGGCAACGTGCTTGAAGACGAAAAAGTCATGGGCACGATCCATGTCGCGTTCGGCAATAACCTTGGCTTTGGCGGAAAGAATAAAGCCGATATCCATCTGGATGGAATCGTAAAACAGCCTAATGTATGGTTCGACGACCAATTAATAATTAAGAAGGGAAGACTGCGGTTTTAAACGTTTTTGATTAATTTTTTACTCGTTTTTTTATTCCAAACCAACATATCCCGGATTGACTTTTTCGGCAACCATACGGTTCCGGCGCGTTCTCTGCGCGCGGAAATTTTTTCTAAGAAAGGCGATGTTTTTAACGAACTGAACCTTACCTATGATACGGATAAGATCCTCGGCTATTACCGTCTTCAGGGTTTTTTCGGTACCACGGCCGATTACAGCGTTCAACCCCAGGGGGCGGACGTCGCGGTCAAATTTACCATCCAGGAAGGAAATCGTCCCCGGATCGAACGGATCATAATCCAAGGCGCCCGGGATTTTGAGCAAAAAAGGCTCCGGGGGCGGCTGGCCGTGAAGATCCGGGATTTTTTCCGGGAGGAAAAAATCCGGGAGACCCGGGAGAATCTGCAAAATTATTTTAAGGATATCGGTTACCCGTTTGCCGCCGTAACTTCGTCGGTCCTGCCCGATTCCGGGATCCTCGTTCTGACCATCGAGGATGGCGGATTGTTCTACATTAAGGGCGTCAACATAAAGGGTCTAAAGTCGTGCCGGGCGGCGGTTGTCCGCCGGGAGATCGAAATCAACATCGGCGACCGATTTTCCCGGACCCGGCTGCGCACCAGCCAGCGCCGGATATATGGTTTGGGTTTTTTTAGCACCGTGGACGTCGAGATGATCCGGAGCGAGACCGACAGCCTGGATCTGGTTTTCACGATGCGCGAGCTTAAATCCCGGTTTCTGAATTTCGGCGCGGGTGTTTCCCTTAACCTGGGCGCGATGGAAACCGCGCCCCTGAGCTTTCTGTTGTCCTTCGGGATCGAGGAGTTGAACCTCTTCAATCACGGCCATCGTCTTCAGATCCGGCCGTCGTTCCGTTTCGGTTTTCCCCGGCGCTGGGAAACCAAGGTCGAAGGTCGATACACGATCCCCTACCTCACCCCGGCCCGCCTTTCATTTTCCATCCTGCCTTTTTACTGGCTGGAAAATACTCCGGATTACGTACGCCGCACCCGCGGCGCCGAATTGCGGTTAACCAAGTATTTCCGGGAGAACATTCAGGTCAGCGTCGCAAACCAGTACAAGCTGGTCGATTACCGACCTAAAACCAGCCTGCCCGATACTTTCCGGGGTGTGACCAACAGCCTGAAGGTTTTGAGCATTGTCGATGAGCGCGACGACTTTTTCAATCCCCAACGCGGTTTATACCTCTTACCCCTGGCCGAGTATGCGGGCGGCATTCTCGGCGGGGAAAACCATTATCTGCGCCTGGAGATCGAAGAACGTTTTTTCCTTCCGTTTCTAGGCTCGACCATTGCCCAGCGGTTGAAGATCGGCGGTCTCCGTCCGCTCGGAACCGTGGCCGCCGAAGAAAAATTTTTTCTGGGCGGCCAGTACACGTTGCGCGGTTATCCCGAGAAAGCGCTCGGCCCCGAGACGCCGGCGGCGGACACGACGGAACATTACGGCAATTACATTGGCAACCTGAACCTGGAATACCGGGTTCGCCTCCTGAAAAATTTCGGTTTCGTCCTCTTCAGCGACCTGGGTTTTATCGGCAACCAGATCGAACTGCGGGACAATATCAAAATCGGCAGCGGCGTCGGCCTGCGCTACTACACGCCCATCGGTCCCCTGCGCGGAGATGTCGCTGTTCCCCTGACCCCTTGGGAATGGGGTAAGTTTAAGATATACTTCGGATTCTACCATATTTTCTAATGAAGAAATATATCATCCTGGGGGCTATCGTTATCTTTCTGGTCGCGGTCGCGGTCGCGGTCAAAGCGGTCGATTTTGGACGCCTGGCCATATCGTACATCGAAAAGAGCACGCACGTCGACATCTCATACGCGCGGAAGCAGGGCAGCGTGTTCCACGGCTTCCGTTTTTACGATTACAAAGTAAAAATTTCCGAAACCGACAGCATCATCGGCAATTTCGCGGAGTTCAAATACAGTTTTTCATCGTTCCGCTTCGGTTTGCCCAACATGTTTGAAATCAATCTACTGGAACCCCGGGTCAACATCCGGCCCGGGGCCGCGGGAGCCTTACCCGGAACCCGGAAGGCGTTCAAGTTGCCGATCCTGAACCTGGGATTCCGGATCAACCTCAAAAACGGTGAATTCGCATATGAAGCGAAAAAAGTCTACCTAATCCGGAAGATTTCCGGTTTGGTGTTCCTCGATTTCGTCGGATCCCGGCTCTATATCAGCACGATGAATCTTTCCTGCGCCAGCCCGGAATGGCCGGTGTCGGTAACCTCCGCCAACACCTCATTGATCATCAGCGACCGCGCCCTGACCGTAAAATCATTGTACGCCCGGGGGAGCGGTTTTGTCCTGGACGGATCGGGCGAATACCGTTTCCCGGACAACAGCTGGAGCCTGAACTTGAGAAAGGCCGATCTGGATCTGAAAACCCTGAACCTCTACCGGGGACGGATCGAAAGTAAAGGTTCGGTCGCTTTCGCCCGGGGTCGGATTCAACCCCGGTTGCGGGGCTCGGGGACCGGCATGGATCCGGTTGAACGTTTCCAATTCGAGACCAACGTCCTGGGGGATTCGGTGTTGGTCAATATCTTCGACGGCGTGCTGTCCGGGGGTATATTCTTTGCCGAGTGTAAATTCGTTGATCCGCGGGAACCGTCGCTGATCGCGAGTTTCGAAAAAGTGGACCTGGCGCCATTCTTGAAGATAAAAACTCCCGTCCGGGTTGCCGGGGGCTTGCGTTACGGCCTCGGTAAATTCGCCGCGTTCCTGGACCTGACCGTTGCCGACCGGCCGGCCGTGGATTCCATCTCCGTCTTTGGCCGGGCCGAACCCGGTTGGTTAAGCCTGGATTCCCTTTTCATCCGGGCCGGGGATAAGGTTTTTTCTCTCCAGGGCAATGTCCTGCCCGGGTGCAGCCTGGATATGGCTTTCAATAAGTTCGACCTGGAAAAATACGTTCCGGATCTGCCGGTCAAAGGCCGTTTGAGCGGCGATTGCGAAGTCCGCGGTGACCTGAAAAAACCCGCCGAGTTGGTGCTCGACGCCCGGCTCGGTTTGACCGAAGCGTCCATTTTTGAAATTCTGGGAAAGGACGTCAACCTCGACGTGCGGGGTTTCAAATACGCCGCACGAGCGGGCTTTTTAAAATTAAAGGCCGCGGCCCTCACTTATAAAAAATACGACCTGGACAGCGCCTATATTCAGATCCAGGACCGCCGGTTCCATTTCCGGGCCAACCGCCGTTCCGACAGCCTTTACGTCGCAGGGGTCGTCAATCCGGATTGGACCGGAGTGATCGAACGCCTGACCCTGGTTATCAATCAGGTCATCACCCGGAACGCGCAGCCCGTGGAATTCGACCTGGCGAAACGCCGGCTGGGCGATTTCGCGCTCGATTTCATGGGCGGAGTGTTCAAGGGTTCGGTCCAACCGTTGCGGCTGGAACTGCGGGGCGTACAGCTGGCCGAAATCGGCCGGTTCCTGCGCTACCGGGATACGCTTCGGGGTGAATGCGACGCCGACTACGACGGCCGTTTGGTCCGCCTGGATATCCGACGCGTCGATTACCCGGGGATGGAAAAAGGATCGATTTCGGCTTCCGGACAGGTCCGGGAGCGGGGCATCGCCCTGGATTCCCTGGTGATCCGGGACGCCCGCGATCAGTGGCTCCGCGCCGACGGGTTTCTGTCCCTCAAAGAATCCGACATAAATCTCAAAGTTTCTAACTTCGGCGTCTGGCCCCTGATCTTCTTGCGCGGTATTATGGACCGGCCGCGGGGAATCCTGAACGGCGCGGCGAGAATCACCGGCAATTTTGAAAATTTCCAGCTGAACGGCGATGCCCAGGTGAAGGATTTCACCTTCGGCATCAAGGTCATTACCACCCGTTTCGATTCCGTTCAGGGTGATATCAAATTCACCGGCGACCGGATTTCATTTCAGGAATTGCGGGGCCGGATGTATTCCACGGGTTATCACAAGCTGGGGTCGGGAGCCGAGGTCGGCGGCGGCGGGACGGTGAAGCTGGAGCCGCGTTTCAAGGTGAGGAATCTCAGTTTTGATTTTAACTTCAAGGACGCGCCATTGCAGTTTCTGCCGTTCGTATACGGCCGGGGCACGGGCAATTTCAGCATCAACCTGAAAAACGAAATTACCTACTACAGCGGGAATATATCGGTCAAGGAAGGCGTCGTGCCGATCGATTTCGGATCGAAACTTCCCGCCCCCGAACCGAATAAAAAAACCAATGATAAATGGCGCATGAATCTTAAGGTCAGCGTCGACCGCAATGTCTGGCTGCGGAACCGCGAGGCGGATATCGAATTCGGCGGCGACCTCTATATCATCAAGGAACAGGGGCCGCTTTATCTGGCGGGCACCCTGCAGACCCGGCGCGGCGACTTTTACTGGTTCAGCCATACCTTGAAAGTCACCGAAGGCCAGATCACCTTCGTCCCCGAGGACGTGATCGATCCCCAACTTGATTTTCGGGCCGAGCTCAACACTCACGAGCGTTCGCGCAAGGCCGAGAATAAGGAAATCACGATCATCCTCCGCGCGTCCGGCACGCTGTCCGAGCCGATCTTCGAGTTCTTTTCCGATCCGCCCGACTATAGCGAACAGGATATCCTGACCTATTTGAACCTGAACATCACCTGGGAAGAGATGGAATCCATAAAACAGGGCAACTACGTGGGCGAAGTTCTGCCGAGGAGTCTCCTCGCCTGGCTGGAAACCGGGGTCTCCCGTCAACTCCGGAAATACACGGGTATGGACGTGATCCGGATCGACGCCCCGTTCTTTGAGGCCGGTCAGAAGACCAAACTCACGGTCGGCAAATACATATCCCGGAACCTTTTTATAACCTATACCTATGACTTCACGACTTTTTCGAACCAGTTCAACGTGGAATATTTCATCAACGACAAGAACGAGATCATGGTGAAACGCGAGGAGACCGGCGAGTACAGCGTGGAATATCAGTACCGGATCCGATTTTAAAGGATGAAACATATCGCCGAGAGCAAAGGGCATGGGGTAACGAACATGAAACATAGGCAGAGGAGAACAAGTGAAAAAGCGATTTAGAGAAAAATTGAAAGTTGGCGGTTACGAAAGGCGTTTCGGTTTCGGATGATGGTTTTGTATGACGTAACCGGACAACGATGACGTTAAATGTTTCGCATTTCGAAACCGCAGACGAAGACGAGGTGTGGTAATGCTTGACATCACCATGAATTACTTTATACTTTAACAAAGCAGGAGGTTAATTTGCGCAGAACATTCGCCCTCATTCTTTTTACCGCGTTCGCTTTCGGCGGCCGCGTCGCGCTGATCAGGGGTCAGTTAAAACCGGCGCCGCCTAGACCGCCGTTTAATATACAGGTAAAACTTGAAACTCCAAACGGGATAAAAACCTTCACCGCCCGGCAATTTCCGAATTTTGACATTTTTAGCAGTTTTCCGATGACCCATTCGTACCGCGGCCGCCAGAACCTTAAAATTTTAGTGCTCAAGGTGGAGTTCGTGGAGGACGGGGATTCGATCACCACCGGCACCGGCAAGATGGACCTGATCGGCGTCGGCAGCCCCCAGGACGGCCTGAATTACGACCCGCCCCATTCCCGGGCGTTTTTCAACCATGAAATGCAGTTCCTAAGTAATTTTTACAAATCGAATTCCTTCGGGAACTGCGTCGTCGATTGGGATGTCAAACCGAACCAGCCGACGGAAAATTACCAGCTGCCCCACAAGATGGTTTATTACAGCGGGTTTGACCATATCGAGATTAGCAACGGCGAGCAGATCGTCTGGTTCAATACTTATGCCATGGAAATGGGGCTGGTGCGGATCCTGGCCGACGCCGTAGCCGCCGCGGACCAGGACCCGAGCGTCGATTTTTCCCAATATGACGCGATGATCATATTTCACGCCGGAACCCTGGCGCAGTCCAGTTTCGGTTTTTTGCACTTCGGCGATATTCCGTCCGCGACCGTACCGCCCCTGGCTGTTGAATACTACCTCGGCCAGCCGATCCTGGCCAACAACGGCACGGACACGATCAATTGTAATGTCAGCATCAATTCCGAGATGGCCCGGGTCGGCGAGTACCTGGCCGGTAATCTCGGCACGATCTGCCACGAATTCGGCCATATATTGAATCTGCCCGATCTTTACGATATAAGCGGCTGGTCCAACGGCGTGGGTGCCTGGGATATCATGTGCACGGGCGGCTGGGCACCCAACCCGACCGTGGGCGTTCCGTCCGGACTCCTGCCGACCAATTTCGGCGCCTGGCCCCGCTACGCGCTGGGGTGGGTGGATCCGCTCGTCGTAACTAAACCGGAGAGCCTGCTAATTCTAAGGGCGTCCGAGATCGATACCACCCAGTACGGTCTAGCCGGCCAGACCATGATCAAAATCCCCGTCTCCGCGTCCGAATTTTTCCTGGTCGAGAACCGCCAGCAGGATATCCGGAACCGGGATACGGTCTACGTCGATGTGGAGGACGGCGTGCCGATCTCGATCGATTACGGCGAGTACGATTTCTTTTTACCCGGCAGCGGTATCCTGGTCTGGCACGTGGACGATAACATCCTCAACACCTTCTGGTCGACGGACGAGGTCCAGATCAACCCCAAACACAAGGGCGTGGACCTCGAGGAGGCGGACGGGATCCAGCATTTTGACGCCTGGTATCGCGGGGATTCCCTGGAATACTACGGTTCCCGGTTCGACGCGTTTCAGCTCGACGATTCGAGCGGCTTTAACCACCATTTCGGTTCCTTTACTAACCCCAATTCCGACGCCTATTCGGGCAAGACTTTGCTCAACATGGAGATCCTGTCCGTGCGCGACACCCTGATGGATTTTTCGATCAAATTCGATAATCTCCATCCCGGTTTCCCGGTTACGGTCCCGGGCGGCCGGGCGATAACCGGCGTGAGCTACGCGGATTTGAACGCGGACGGCCGGATCGAAATCGTGGGCATGACCGAGGGCGGATACCTTTTCGCCTATGACGATACCGGCGGCCTGTACCGCAGCCGGTTCATCGGTACGCATATGACTTACCCGGCGATCGGCGACATCAACGCCGACGGCAAGCAAGAGATTGTCTTCGGCCGCAATTTCCAGCTATACGCGGTCGACGCCGACAGTTTTTTCAACCTGCCCAATTTTCCCGTCACCGTCTCCGACGCGATCATCGCCGCGCCCATGCTTTTTGATTTGAACGCGGACGGCCGCGAGGATATATTTTTCGGCAGCCGCGACCGCCGGGTGTACGGTTTGGACGGATCCGGCGCGAACCTGCTCAACTTTCCGATCTTCCTGAACACGGAAATTTTTTCCACGCCCTGCGTGTTCGACCCCGCGCGGCGCCGGATCGGCGTGCTCGGATCGGACGGCCGGTTCTGGCTGATCGGCGCGGGCGGCGTGATCAAGGAGTTCACCAATTCCCAGCATAACATGGTTACCTACGCCTCGCCCGTGGTCGGCGATATGGACCGCGACGGCGAACCCGAAGCGGTGACGATCAACGGTTACGGAACGATCTATATTTACGGCGCGGACACCCTGGAACAGAAATTCGACATCCTGATCGACACGACCTTCTATTTCACGCCCGCGCTGGCCGACCTGGACCAGGACGGCTACCTGGAAATCATCATGCCCAACAGCAGCAAGACCCTCTACGTCACGAACCGCAACGGCACCGCGGAAAACAATTTCCCGCTCCACGTCCGGGAAACGGTTCTGAATCCGCTGCTGGTCGCGGATTTCGACGACGACGGCCGGTCCGATATCGTCTTCGGCCTGGGTCCGGAGGATTCACTATCTTCCGGCCGCTTGAAAATCATCAACGACCTCAAGCGGGAATTCCCTTATTCGCCGCTCTTCGGCGAGGGCGGTTTTTCCTCGCCGGGCGCGGTCTTCGACCTGGATCACGACGGGCAGCTCGAAATGGCCTGCGGTACCGAGCGCGGCCGGCTCTATGTCTGGGACTTCCCGGGTACGAAATCGGCCTGGAGCGGATATATGAATTCACCGCAGAACCGGGGATACTACACCGGCGACCTGGCTCCGATTCAGCCGTCCGGGACCCTGATCGGCGCGTTTTATGTCTACCCATCGCCCGTCGAACGTAACGGCCGGGTCCGCTTTTTCCTCGGTAAAGCGGAAAACGTCCGGGTGGACATCCTCGACTTAACCGGCCGAAAAATGAAGAGTACGCAGATCTCGGATCTCACGCCCCAGGAGTACAACGAAGTGGAGTTTGATTTTTCCAACCAGGCCAACGGCGTGTATATCGTCCGCGTGACCGCTCAAGGCAACGGCCGGCGCGAGGTCAAGTTCAAAAAGTTCGCGGTCCTTAAAAAAGGGTTTGGGAAATAAGGAGGCAATGTGTTTTTAAGCGGCGCGCTAATTCTTTTTCAGGCCATGAATCCGATCCTGGCTTCAGCCATTCTCCCCGGCTGGGGCGAATCGATCATCGGCAAGAAGAGCCAGGCCAAGGTCTTCTTCATCGTGGAAGGCACCCTCTGGCTTTCCTATGCCGGTTTCAATTACTTCGGACAGAAGGGTCTTTCGTCTTCCCGGTCGTTTGCCGTCGATCACAGCGGCGCCAACCCCGAACGTGCTGACGACGAATATTACGACCTCCTTGAAGACTATATGACCGCCGACGATTATAATCTTGAGGTCGAGCGAAACGCCAGCCTTTATTATCCGGATGACCCGGTCCGGCAGCAGAATTATATCAACGAAAACGGATTTTTCGGCGCGGATGTCTGGTCCTGGGATACGTCGGCCAGCCGAACCGAATACTGGCAGAACCGGCGTCAGGCCCGGGAACACCTGCAGCGGGCTTCGTTCATGTCCGGGTTCGCGCTCATCAACCGGTTGGTTTCGGTGATCAACGTGGCGGTGCTCAACCGGCAGGAAGATTTCAGCCTCGAATCCCGGGAAAACCGGATTGGGCTGTACTTAAAATTCTAGATAAATTAAAGTAGAATAAAGAATATAACTAACTGTGTTCCGCGATTTCGCGGATGAACTCTTCGGTTTTCTTCGCTTCCTTTTCGTCAATCTTGTTGATCGCGAACCCGGCGTGGATCATGACGTATTCCCCGATTTTCACGTCGGGGACGAGGACGACGGATATTTCGCGCAGGACGCCCATGATGTTGGCTTCCGCGGTGTCATTATTGATGGCAACGACCCGACCGACGACGGCAAGGCACATGTTAATAATCGGATGATGGGTTGGGATTGGGATGCTTGATCCAATCCTTTCCCAGCATCTCAACCATTAAACTATTTTCCATGTTTCGCATTAGCAAGTATCGTCTGCCCGTATGAAACGCAGCCGTCGTTGTCCGGTAATTGGCGATGGGTGAACACCCTAAAACCCGCTTCGGTCAAGTCCCGGATCATTAGCCGGGAGAGCAGCCGATTCTGAAAGACGCCGCCCGATAAACAAATCCGCTTCACGTCATAGATCTTACGCAGGCGGCGGCAGATGTCAAGCGCGAAGCAGGATACGGTGTTATGGAATTTAGCGGAGATAACGCCGGTATCTTTTTTACTCATATCTTTCAAAATTCCCTTCAGAATCCCGGCGATCCGGACGACTAATTCGTCTGAACCGTCGATCTCGTAAGGATAATAACCGCTAACCCCCGCCCGCGCGCGGTATTCGAGGTTGATCGCGGCCTCGGCTTCGTAGGTGATTTCCGGCATGATTCCCAGCAGACCCGCGACGCAGTCGAACAGCCGGCCGACGCTCGACGTATCGGCGAGGTTATACCCGGCGTCGATCATTTTGGATATCGCGCGGATCTCTTTTTTCGGGGCGAGGCCGGGGACCGCGTCCGCGCCGAACAACCGGCATAGATAACCGACGGCGATCCGATAGGGTTTGCGGATGCTGGCCTCGCCGCCCGGCAAAGGCAGGTATTCCAGGTGGCCGACCCGCCGCAGGCCTTGGTATCCGCCGTAGAAGAACTCGCCGCCCCAGATCCGGCCGTCAAGGCCGTAACCCGTGCCGTCGAAGGCGATGCCGATCACCTCCCCGCGGATTCGGTTTTCGCCCATGCAGGACGCGACGTGTGCGCAGTGGTGCTGAACCCCGACCTTGCGGCCGGGCAGGGACCGGGCGATCCGGGTCGAGAGGTAGTCGGGATGCAGGTCGTGGGCGATGATCTGCGGATCGATCCGGAACCAGCGGCGGTAGCGGGCGGTCATTTCCCGGAAAAATTCCAGGGTCATTCGGTCATCCAGGTCGCCGATATGCGGCGAGACATACGCTTCGTCATTGTGGGCAAGGGTAAAAGTATTCTTGAGCAGGGGGCCGACGGCCAGGGTCGGCTTCACGGAAAAAGGCAGGCCCACCGGATTCGGCGCGTAACCCCGCGCCCGTCGGATCACGGAAAAACCGCGGTCCGGCCGGACATACCCGACCGAGTCGTCGCAGCGATTCTCGATATCCCGGTCGTGGGTCAGATAATGGCTGACGATGGAGCCGAGGCGGTTTCTTATTTCCCGGTCGTTCCGGATGAGCGGTTCGTCTTTGACGTTGGCGCTCGTCATAATCAGAAACGGAACTGTCTCCAGCAAGCGGTAGTGGACCGGCGCGTAAGGCAGCATAACGCCCAGGTAGGGATTTGCCGGCGCGACCGCGGAACATAGCGACCGGCCTTTTTTCCGGAGCAGCACGACCGGCGCGACCGGCGCGGCGATAATTTCCAATTCTCCGGCGGTAACCGTGGCGATACGATGGAGATCCTTTAGACCGGTCATCACCGCGAACGGTTTGGCGGGTCGATGCTTGAATTTCCTTAAACGCGCGACCGCGGCCGCGTTTCGGGCGTCGCAAGCGATATGAAACCCGCCGATCCCCTTGACCGCGATAATGCGGCCCCGTTGGATCAGATCGGCCGCCTTGTTTATCGGGTCTAAGGCCATAATCTTTTTCCCCCGGATCGTATACAGCGCGAAGCGCGGGCCGCAGACCGAACAGCAGTCGGGCTGGGCGTGGAACCGGCGGTCGCCCGCGTCCGCGAATTCCCGGCGGCACTCCGGGCACATAATGAATTTCTTCATGGCCGTCCGCAGGCGGTCATAGGGCGTATTTTCAATGATCGAATACCGGGGGCCGCAGTTCGTGCAGTTGATGAAGGGATAAAGATAACGCCGGTCCCGGGGCTCGTAAAATTCGCGGCGGCAATCCGGGCAGAGCGCGATATCCGGCGACAGCCGGGTAAAACCCCGGGCCGTCTTGCTTTCTTTGATTATGAAAAGCTGGACGCGCCTTACCGGCACGTTCCGGACCGTGATCCGATCGATACGGCTAGCCGCGGGTTTTTCCCGGTTCAGCCTTTTCAGGAACGCGACCGTTTTTCGGGGTGGGCCTTCGATCTCGAGCTCCACGCCTTCCGACGTGTTGCGGACGTATCCGGCCAGACCGAGTTCTCCGGCCAGCCGGTAAACGAAAGGCCGGAACCCGACTCCCTGGACGATTCCCTTGATTTTTATCGACTTGCGAATCATGGATGATTTATGGACGCGGGAGGACTACCGTTTTTTACTCAATTCCAATTTAATGAATTTCACGAACGGTCCGAACCCCGCGCCGGTCTTGGCCGAAACCTCAAAGATCAAAGCCCGGGAGTTCCGCTTTCGGATTTCTTTTTTTGCGCGGGTCAGATTAAAGTCGACATGGGGGAGCAGGTCGCACTTGTTGATCACCACGACCCGGGCCAGGTGGAAGAGCAGGGGATATTTGGCCGGTTTGTCCCCGCCTTCGGGCGTGGAAAGGACCGCCAGCTTGAAATCTTCGCCGATCTCGAACTCGGCCGGGCAGACGAGGTTGCCGACGTTCTCGACCAGGATCAGGTCGTACTTTCTTTTCACCCGCGGCAGGACCCGGGCGATCATGAACGCGTCCAGGTGGCAGGCGGTCACGGTGTTGATCTGGATGGCGTCGACCCTGAGCTTTTTGATCCGCGCGCTGTCTGACGACCCCCGGATGTCGCCCTCGATGACCAGGATTTTATAATCGGATTTAAGCCGCCGGATCAGGGATTCGATGACCGACGTCTTGCCGGCGCCGGGCGAAGCGATGATGTTGATCACCAGGCTGCCGCCGCGATCGAAAAACTTCCGGTTTGCCCGCGCCCGTTCCTGGTTGGAGACTAGGACCGGTTTTAGGATCGAGATCTTTTTCATAAATTAACCCTGGTCATTTGGATTTTGACATTGATTTGCCTGCCCCGTTAGAAATATCATTTCTAATCGGGGACATTTGTAATTTTTCATTTGCCATTTGTTTGGCATTTGGCATTTGTAATTTGATATTTATTAATTGCCTTCGATCGATTCGATATAGAATTCCCGGCCGCTGACGAGGTTGATCCGTTCGCCTCCGCATTCGGGGCAGACGAACACGGGTTCTTCGATCTCGCCCTCATGCCCGCATTTCGGGCATTTGATCCGAATCGGTATTTCTTCGAATACGAGCCGGGCGCCCGCGCAGGCGGTGCCGGCTTCAAGATGCGTGAAATAATAACTGATCGCCTCCGCCGAGAAACCGGTGAACTTACCCAGCTTGACGACGATCTTGCGAACCCTTTTCAGACCGTTCTTCTTCGCCTCCTGAACGCAGAGGTCGAGGATCGATTTGGTCACCGAGAATTCATGCATATGGATGATAAGCAAAGAGCAAAGGGCCCCCTTTCGGGGATCAGGAGCGTCCTTTCAGGACTTCCAGACATAGGGCAAGGGGCATAGGGGAATAACCAGCTTACCTTACCACGGCGAATTTGGCGATCCGCTTGCCGCGGCCGGTTTTGATCAGCGCAAAATAGAGACCGCTGGGTGTTCCTTGAGGAATTCGCCAGACAGCTTCGCCGAACGCCGGGTCCGGAGCGATTTCCCTGGCCAGGCAGCGCCCGGATATGGAATAAACGCTGATCGCGGCGTCCGCAGGCAAATTCTTGATGCGGACGACCTGGCCGCCGACCGCCGGGTTCGGATAGACGATCATGCTGTCCAGGGGCAGGGAGTCGTTATGGATAATCTCGAGTTTAAGCAGGCCGTTGTTCCCGCCGATCCAGAAACAGCCGCGCCGGGCGTCAAACGTGAATCCCTGGATCTGGATCACCTCCTTGTCGGTGATGAAATCCAGGTTGATGTTCAGTTCGCTGAACCGCCAGCCCTGGATCGTTTTATAAAACGGGTCCATGTAATATATTCCGTTCCGGGTGAGGATCCAGATCCGGCCGGTCGAATCCCGGGCGACATCAAAAATCTCGGCGTCGGTGAAACCGGTGTAGCTTTCAAAGTTATGGCCGTTGTAGACCGACAGGCCGGCGTCGGTCGCGAGATAGAGGTTGTTGTCGTCGTCGAGCACGCAGCCCCGGATATTATTGGAAAGGAGGTCGTCGTTCATCGAATAAATATAATAATTGTCGTCGTTGGTATTGAAAAGGGTTTTACGCGTATCGGTCATAACCAGGCCGCCGGGATCTTCGACAATCGACCGCCAGATCCTGCCGGCGGTATCGATCGCGATCTCGTCGTAAAAACCGGGTTGTATCGGCTCGACGGCGTAAACATGGGTTAAGGGAGCATCGATGATCCATAAGCGGTTGGAGGGTCGGCCGATCTCGACGTACAGGTTGCCGGCGGGATCAAACTTGAAATCCCAAACCGCGTCGGTGTTATCCATGCCCAGGTAGCGGGTGGGCAGGAACCGCCAGGCGCCGGTTCCGGGGTCGAACGAGAAACAGAGGACGGTGTCTTTGCCCGAATTGCTGATTGCGTTCACCGCGAACCAGGTCTTTCCGTCCGGCGCGGTTTCACAGCGGTGGATGTCGTTGCTGGGCAGGATCGAATCCCGGGTAAAGTGAACCCAGGCGCCGCCATCCTTCAGCCAGCCGATCCCACGGGATACAATGTCCCGCGCGCCGAGCGCGACGAAGACGCCCGAGTCGCCGGCGCAGATGTCGGCGATATGATTGGAGGGTAGGCAAGCGCTCTTCCGAATCGACCATGCCGGCGCGCCGCCATTGAACACGATCTCGCCCAGCCCCTCGCCGAAATAATTTTCGTCATAGGCATTGCCTAAACCGGCCAGCCAGGAATCGCCGATCTTGACGAGGTCATTGATTTTGACCGACCCGGGGAGGCCGGTATTATAAATTTGCAAACTGTCGGCATAATAGATACCGACTTGACGCAGGGCGTCCAGGGCCAGCATGACCGTATCGCCGGCGATTTCGATATCCCGGACCGCGTAACCGACGAGGAGGGTATCAAACCGGCCGGCATGATAGCGATTCAATCCGTTGTCGGTTCCCACCAGAACCAGGGTGTCGGATGCCGCCACGCAATTTATATGATTATTCAGCAACCCCTCGGCGACCGTGTATTTGTCGATCTGAAGAAAATCCCGGGAGCAGCGGGCGAGACCTTCATCGGTGCCGACCCAAAAAAGGTCGTTGGCGGCCAGGGCGGTGACATTGCTCGAAGGCAGACCGTCCGTGTCGTATATTTCCAGCTGCCGGTCGTCGCTGAAGTTGTCAACCGTGCCCATCGTTTCGAGGCGCAGGATGCCGTTGCCGGTGCCGAAGAGGACGGTATCTCTACGGCAAAGGAGGGCGTGGATTCGGCTGCAGGGCACGCAGTCGACCGGATAGATCAATATTCGCTGGAAGTCGCGGTCAACCAGGGCGATCCCGTTTTCGCTGCCGGCCCAGATCGCGCCCGAGCTGTCCAGCGCCACGCAGTTCAGCCGGTTCGTGGGCAGGCCGTCGGCATTGGTCAATGAACGAAAAGTGCCGTTAGTGACGTTGTATTCGACCAGGCCGCCGTTGGTCGCTCCGTAAACGAGCGGGTTCTGTCCGGATATTTTGTAGAAATAATTGCAGTTGGTGTAAAAAACGGGGTGGACCGAAAGGGCGGCGAAAAAAGCCAAAGTTATCATCATGTTATTCCTTTTTTTGCGAACTCCGTCCCGAGAATATAAACGAGCCTCAGTAATAAAGAAAATTTGAGGAGGGCGCGCGACAATACCCCGGGCTGACGGTGTTTGAGAAAAAATTTATATATACCCTGGGAATGGTGACGCATCGGTCGGATGTTGTCGGCGCGGAAATTCTCACCCCGAAAATGGATGGCGTAAGCCTTGGGCAGCCACCAGGTTTCCCAGCCGCGCCTTACCATCCGCAGGCAGAGATCCGCGTCCTCCATGTAGAGGAAGAAATCTTCGTCGAGCAGGCCGGTGTCGGCGAGCGCCCGGCGTCGGATCATCATCAAAGATCCTTCGAGGAAGTCGACTTTTTGGGGCCGGCTCCGGTCCTGGTCCAGATACAGGTAATTGCGGGTGCCGGGATTCCCCGGCAAGAGACGCCGGAGAATGGAGCGCCGACCGAAGATCACGTTGTAATAAGTCGGAAATCTGCGGCAGGTGGGTTGGGTAAGACCTTGGGCGCTTAAGATCTCGCCGCCCAGGATTCCGCAGGCGGGATTTTTATCCATAAAGTCCCGCAGCCGGGCGATCGTTCCGGGCAGGACGACGACATCCGGATTCACAAGGAGGGCATAAGGGGCGCCGGTTCGTTTTAATACCCGGTTTACGGCCCGGGCAAAACCCAGGTTAACCGGGCTGTTTTCAAAGACCGCGGTCGGATACTTCCGGCGGGCGCGAGCGACGCTGTCGTCCGTGGAACCGTTGTCAAAGACCGTAACACGGCAATCCCGGGAATTTTCCTGTTGATCAAGCGATGCCAGGCAGGAGTTAAGGTATTCGCCCGAATTGTAATTGACAACGATTATGTCCAGAGCCACTTTTTATGAAAAATCGTGAAGAACCGTAATTTCCAAACCAGCCAGAAAGCTTCCCAGATGATATTCTTGTGCATCTTGGACGTTCCTTCGCGTCGTTCGACGAAAATGATGGGGATTTCCCGGAGCGGAAGCCGCGCCTTGTTGACGGCGAACACGCTCTGGATCTGAAAACCGTAGCCGTCGACCTTGAAACGCTTCCAGTTCACGGCCTGCAGAGCCTTGCGGGAATAGCACTTGAATCCGCTCGTCAGGTCCTTGACCGGTACGCCGGTAACGACCCGCGCGAAAAGGCACGCGAAGTAAGAAAGGAGCAGCCGTTTCATGGGCCAATTGACGACGCTGACGCCGTGGATGTACCGGGAGCCGATGACCAAGTCATATTTGCCGATGAGCTCGATGAAGCGCGGTAAATCGTTCGGGTCGTGGGAAAAGTCCGCGTCCATTTCGAAGGCGAAGTCATAGTCATGCTCCAGAACGTAATCAAACCCGGTGACATAGGCGGTGCCGAGACCCATTTTCCGGGGTCGTTTCAGGATGTGGATCCGGTTATCGGCTTTCATCATGTCCTCGACGATCGCGGCGGTTTTGTCCGGTGAATTATCGTCGATGACGAGGACTTCGATCTGTTCGGAAACGCCGAGGAGGGTGGCGATGATTTTTTTGATATTTACCGCTTCGTTGTAGGTTGGAATGATTACCAGCCCTTTTTTCATTGAAAAAGTATAGTTATATTTCGCGGGCTGTCAATCCCCTCGGCGGCTTCGCCGCCGGGTTTTTTCTATTGACTTTCCCGCTATTTATTATATATTAGGCTATGCACGTATATATCGAGGATATCGGCCGATACGACGGACAGGAAGTCGAGATCAAGGGGTGGGTTTACAACACCCGGTCATCGGGCAAAGTGCGTTTTCTACTGGTCCGCGACGGCACGGGCATCATCCAATCCGTGGTCAGTTCGGACGAAGCGGCGCCGGAACTTTTCGCGGTCGCGGACAAGCTGACCCAGGAATCATCCCTGATCCTCAGCGGCCTGGTCCGGGCCGAACCCCGCGCGCCGGGCGGCTACGAGATCGTCCCCAGGGGCATCCGGGTCATCCAATACACCCGGGATTATCCGATAACGCCCAAAGCGCATTCGGTCGAATTCCTCCAGCCGATCCGCCATCTCTGGCTGCGGTCGAAAAAACAGAACGCGATCCTCCGCATACGCCATGAAATCATCAAGGCGATCCGGGATTTCTTCGATAACCGGGGATTCATCAACTGCGATACGCCGATCCTGACGCCGGCCGCGGTGGAAGGAACGACCACGCTTTTTCCGGTCGATTACTTCAACGAAACGGTTTATTTGACCCAGAGCGGCCAGCTTTACAACGAAGCCACGGCCGCGGCCCTGGGCAAGGTATATTGTTTCGGTCCCACCTTCCGCGCGGAAAAGTCCAAGACCCGTCGGCACCTCACGGAATTCTGGATGGTGGAGCCCGAGGTCGCGTTCCTTGAACTGGACGGGATCATGGACCTGGAAGAAGACATGGTCGTTTATGTCGTCGAGCGGGTTCTGGAAAAACGGCGGCCGGAATTGAAGACCCTGGAACGGGATCTGGCAAAACTGGAAGCGATAAAAAAACCGTTTCCCCGGATCACCTACCAAGAAGCGGTCGAGCGGATTCGCAAGCAGGATAAGGAATTCAAGGCGGGCGATGATTTCGGCGCGCCCCAGGAGACGATCCTCTCGGAAAGTTTTGACCGGCCGGTGATGGTTCACCGGTACCCGGCCGCGGTGAAGGCTTTTTACATGAAACGCGATCCCCGGGACGACGCCCTTTCGCTCAGTGTTGACATGATCGCGCCCGAAGGGTACCCCGAGATAATCGGCGGCGGCCAGCGCGAGGATGATTACGACCTCCTGGTGAAGCGGATCAAGGAGCACAAACTGCCGATGGACGCCTATAAATGGTTCCTCGACCTGCGGCTCTTCGGCACCTGCCCGCACGGCGGTTTCGGACTGGGCTTGGAACGGGTCGTGGCCTGGATCTGCAAGATCCCCCACGTCCGCGAGACCATAGCCTTCCCGCGCATGCTGGACAAGATCTATCCCTAAATTTCTTATAGTTCTTCAGTAAAAATTATGGCTAAACCCGCTGTCCCGCCGCGGAAATTCCTTTTCGGGGCTTTGTTGGTTCTTGTTTTCACGAGCGCGATTCCGTTTTTGCCTATGTTCCAGAATCAATTTGTCTGGGACGACCAGGAATTCATCGTTAACAACAAGACCATCCGGGAGATTTTCCCGCTCGGGCGGTTTTTCCAAAAACAGGGACTGGTCACGACCGGCGATATCTACCCTACGACCGGCAGCCGGCCCCTGATGGCTTTCTCGTTGGCGCTCGATTACCTTACGTGGAAATTGCATCCGGCCGGTTATCACCTGACCAATCTGATCCTGCACCTGTTATGCGTTTGGGCGGTTGCGGCGCTGGTTTTCATGTTGTCCCGCGATTGGGCCGCCGCGGGTTTGGCCGCGGCGGTCTTCGCCATCCTCCCCGCCCATGCCGAGGCCGTAATCGCCCTGCTCGGCCGGTCCGATCTCCTGGCCACCCTGTTTGTGATATGCGGTATGTGCGCTTATATCAGATCCGCGCTCCAACCCGACCGGACCGCCCGGGGTTCGAAACCGGCCGCGAATTTTTATCCGTTATCCGTAATCCGTAATCGGTCATCTTTAATCTGGTATCTTTTATCCGTCAGCTGTTTTCTTTTCGCCTGCCTATCCAAGGAGACCGGTCTGATCCTTTTCGGTTTGATCGCCGGCTACGAATTGATTTTCACCGCGCCGCGGTCATGGCGACGGATGATCCCGCGTCTTATACCTTATCTGCTCGTCGGCGTACTGTACTGGTTTTATCGGGATCAGGTTCTCCGGGGCAATACCGCCGGCCTGGAATGGTGGGGCGGCGGTCCGCTCAATAATTGCCTGATGTCATTCCAGGCTTACGCGAAGTACGTAAGGATAATCCTGCTGCCCGTAGTATTAAGCCCGATGCACATGGTTCCGATCCCCGCCGGATTATTTGATTTTTATAGCCTTCTGGGTTTGACGCTCGCGCTCGGCACGGCCGCGCTGGCCGTGATCGTCGTCAAAAAAGACCGGGTGCGGGGATTCGGCGCGTTCTGGTTTGTCGTCGCGATGCTGCCCTTGACCAATGTCCTGCCGATTCCGGGCATGATCATGGCCGAACGCTGGTTGTATATGCCGACCGTCGGCCTGTGCCTGGTCGCGGGTTTGGCCTTATGCCGGTTTTTTCGTAAATTAAAAGGTCCGGCACGGCTTGTCGGATGGGTCCTGGCTTCAATATTATTGTTCGTCAACGGGGCAAGGATCATTTCCTGGTGTCCGGTCTGGAAAACCGATGAATCGGTCGCCCGGGCCGTCCTTAAAACGAGTCCCCGGAGCCACGTGGCGCTTAATAACCTGGGCAAGGCCCGGTTGGAACAGGGTCGGGATCGCGAGGCCGAGGCGCTTTTTCGCAGAGCCTTGGAATATAAGCCGAGCTACGGCGTCGCTCATTTAAACCTGGCCATGGTGCTCCGGAACCAGGACCGGATGGAAGAGGCCAAGGCGGAATGCATGAAAGCGGTGGAATTCAGCCCGGACAATCCGGACGCCCAAAACAACCTGGGCGTCGTTCTCTGGCGGTTGGGCGATCCGGGAAACGCGCTGGCGCATTTCCATGAGGCCATACGGTTAAATCCGGAATCCGAGGCGTATCATTTCAACCTGGGCCTGGCTTTGAATCAGCTCGGCCGGCTGGAACAAGCCCGGGCCGAATTTCAGATCATCCGCCATATCAATCCGGACAATATTGACGCGCGGCTGTTTATTGGATATGCTTTAGGTAAGCTGGGCAAGAACCAGGAGGCCGAAACGGAATTGCGCGCGATAATAAAAATGAAAAAGGATCTGCCCGAGGCTCATTATAATCTGGCCGGCGCCCTCGAAGCGCAGGGCCGGTATCAGGAGGCGGCCGAGGAATATCAACTATATTTATCTTACGCGCCCGACGCGGGCAACCGGATTTTCGTCGAGGGAAAAATCAGGAAGCTCTATGACCAGAAATAGAAAAATATCGATTTCGTTTTTATTTATATCTTTCATGTTTCTCGTCAATTTATCCGGGGCAAGATCCGTCATGGTCGCGGTCCGCCTGGACGGCTCCGATCAGATTCAGGCCTGGCATGACCTCGCGATCCCGACCTACGCGTTCGTTTCCAACCTGGCGATCGCGGAACTGGACGACCTTCGCTTACCGGACCTTGCCCGTCGGGGCTTTAAGTGCGTGGTCTGGGATAATCAACCCTGGTCGGCCGATTACTATTACGGCCGGAATCCCGAAACCGGGCCGCGCGACCAGCTCCCCGCGACCGTTTATCGAGACCGGGATTTTTATATTATAAAAGCCGGGTCCGATGAGCGGGGGAATATTCTCGCTTCGCGGTTACGGCCGGCGATGCTGAATAAACGGCCGCTGGCCGCGCGTTTCTGGGATCAGGCGACCCGAAAAATCATCGGTCTTAATTCCCTGCCCTGGGATCCGTTTATCCAGAACCTCGTCGACCAGGTGAACCCGGATTCGATCACGGCCAATATCCAGCGCCTTCAGGATTTCAAGTCCCGCTTGTTCCTCCTCGACAGCTGCTACGCCGCCGAAGAATGGCTTTACCAGAGGTTCGCCGGCTGGGGCTATCCGGTCGAATTCGACAGCTTTTACCTGAACCTGGCCTGGCCCCGGGCGGGTTGGGACCGCAACGTGATCGCGACCAAGACCGGAAATTTGATTCCGAACCGGATCGTCATCGTCTGCGGTCATCACGACTGCATCGTCTGGCCGGATTCGGCGACGGCCCGGGTCAACGCGCCGGGCGCGGACGACAACGGGACGGGCTGCGCGGGCACCATGGAAATCGCGCGCATTTTCCGGAATTACGGCTGGGAACCAACCTTCAAATTCGTCGGCTGGGCCGCCGAGGAAATGGGTCTTTACGGCAGCCATCATTATTCGGCCTGGGCCGACAGCCAGAACCTGGACATCCAGGCGGTTATTAATCTGGACATGATCGGTTTCATGAACGACACGGTCGTGGACGGCAACATCCAGAGCCACGGTTCGTTCACGGCCTGGTTATCGAATCTCATCAAGCTCACCGGACAGGTTTATGTCCCTTCGCTTCTGCTCTATGAAGAAGTCTGGCCCGGCGGTTCGGATGACCTGCCCTTTTACCAGCACGGTTATCCATCCACCTGCAATATCGAACGCTGGTATTATCAGAACCCCAATTACCATAAGGTTACGGATCTCATAACCGCGACCAACCCGCTTCTCTACACCGGCGTGACCAAGGCCTGTTTGGCCGCGGCCGCGGTCCTGGGGCTTTACCCGGGAATCGTTCAGAACGTCACGGCGTATGATTTTGGCGACGGCCAGCGGCTGCGCGTGAACTGGGCTGCGAACACCGAAGGCGATATATCCTTTTACCGGGTATCCTGGGGCCGGCAGAGCGGCATCTATCCGGATAGCGTCCAAACCGGCGGTTTGGCCGATACCCTTAACGGTTTATTGACGGATTCCCTTTATTACATTACGGTCCGGGCCGTGGATCTGGCCGGTCACTTAAGTCCCCTGGCCGTGGAAATTACCGGCCGACCCCGGTCCGCGCCGGTCGCGCCGCAGGGCGTTCAGGCTACGCCGGTTCTATCCGGGATCCGCGTCGACTGGCGGAGAAACACGGAACTCGACCTGGCCGGATACCGGATTTATCGCCGGATTAACCAGAATCCCGTTTACGACAGCCTGAATACCTTATATTTAACCGACAGTACATATACGGATCAGCCGCTTTCCGGCGCCGACAGATATTATTACGCTTTGCGGGCGTTTGACGCGGTCGGCAACCCGAGTCCCTTCAGCACCGAGGTTTACGCGCGGCCGATCACGCTCGACCAGGGCATTCTGGTCGTCGATGAGACCCAGGACAGCCCCGGCCTGCCCGACAGCCTGCAGGATCGCTTCTATGATAATATTCTGATCGATTATTCCCATGACCGCTACGACTATGATTCGGCAAGCCTGAAACCGATCCTGGCCGATCTGGCGCCCTATTCGTCCGTGGTCTGGCATTCGGACGACATGTCGGATTTTCTGGCCGCGGCCTGCACGACCGACCTGCGGTCGTATCTGAACGCGGGCGGCAAACTCTGGTTCATGGGCTGGAACCCGAGCGCGGATCTCAGGGATACGGCCCTGTATCCGGTGGATTTTGTCGCGGGTGATTTCATCTACGATTTCTTCAAAATCGCGCATGCCGATATTTCCACGATCGACGATTCTTTCCAGGCCGCGATCGGCACCCTGGGTTATCCAAACGTAAGCGTCGATCCGGTCAAGGTTCCGAGCCCGGGCTGGGGCGGGACCATGCGCTATATCGAGGCTTTAACCTGCGCCACGCCCGGCGATATTATTTACACGATGGACATGCGCAACGACTCAAGCCCCTTTGAGGGTGCGGTCTGCGGAATCCGCTATCTGGGCGGACCTTACCGGACCGTATACTTCGGATTTCCTCTTTATTACATGAACCAAACCGAGGCGCGGTTAGTGGCGCAGAAAGTGATGCAGGATTTCGGAGAACAGGCGGTTAAAGAATTGGATAACCGGCTGCGGATCACCGACGTCCGGTTATTACCCAATCAGCCTAATCCCTTCGCGGCCGCCACCCTGATTCGTTATCAGCTTCCTTACCCGGCGCGGGTAAATTTGAAGATTTACACAACCGCCGGTCTACTTGTCAAAACATTAATCAATCGCGACCAGGATGCGGGGTCGTACGCGTTAACCTGGAACGGCCTTGATGATAACGGCCGGCTCCTGGCCAGCGGCGTATATTTTTATTATTTATCCACGGAAAGAGGTCACGCGACCGGCAAGATGCTGATCGTTAGGTAATTATTATTATCCCGTTAGAGACCCCAGCGTTAAGCCATGGGGTCAAATCTTCACATTATACATTTCAGCTTTGATCTTTTCTTCTAATTTCTGGAACTGCGCACTCAGTTTCTTGTCGGTCTTTAGTCTGGCCTGCAACCGTTTTCGTAACATATGCACGGAGATGTAATCAATGCCGCCTAAGAGACGACCAATCTGGGCTTGGGTAATTTCACAATAACGGTATAATAGCTCCGCCACCATACCCCGCATTGCACCATGGCGATGACGCGCACCCAATAACCCCTCATCGATACCGCAGGCGTGCGTAATAATCTTCAGGAGCTGAGCGGATTCCAGCGAAGAATTCTGCAGTTCGCGAAATGCCGGCTGTTCACGCAAGGATGTACGTTTTATATACTGCTTCACCCGGGTAACAAAATCCTCATCACCCAGGATAACCCCACCCTGAACATGCTTTAGAGGATTTTCTAAACCTCGTTTTAGCCCGTCGATGACAAAATTACGATATTCCCGACGACTGCCCGCCATTGAGACAAGCAGATCATATTCCACAAAACGGTCTCGGCGCTTCGCATCCGTATAGCCCGGCAAACTGCTCCAGCGATAACCGTGCGCACAAAGCCATTGCTCCCGGTACCCCTTTGATTCCATGGCCTTCACCCGCACTGGATTCAAATGAAGATACCGGGATACTTCCAATAAGTAACTATCCGCATCCACCAAAAATGCCTGGTATCGCCCCTGATAGAGATTGCCGCACCGCTGATGACGCCAGTTGAACCAACCCGTATAACAAATGTTGAAATGACGCATAAACTCAGCGCAGTTTGCTTTCTTGGTCTGAATCAGTAGATGAAAATGGTTGGTCATCATGACATAGGCATGCAATACTACTTGATAGGTTTTTAGGGATCCCTCAAGCAGCGCGAGAAAACGCACGCGGTCACCGTCGCTCATGAATATGTCCCGACGTTCAATCCCCCGACAGGTGACGTGATAACACGCACCGGGATACTGAATTCTTAACGATCTCGCCATTACCAGAGTCTATCCATTACTGGACCCATGTCAATCAACATGTATAATGTGAAGATTTGACCCCATTCAACACTTTCAACACCTTTGACCCCATTCAACACCGGAAAGAGGTCACGCGACCGGCAAGATGCTGATCGTTAGGTAATTGCTTTTATTTTGTAGATAAACTGATTTTTCAGGCATTAAATAAAAACTATCCAAAAAAGCACAAAATATGTGCATTCAATAAGCACATATATTAAATTTTGTTAATTTTACCCATTGACAAATTAAAAAAGTTCATTATACTATACTAAGATTATTGAATAAATCAATAAAAGGAGATAAAATGAATAAAACGGCCGTAACATCAAATAACAATGAGGTTTTGGATATGGAAAAGACCAGCCGTTGGGAAAGAATCAACCGGATCATTCGGGACGGCGTTACGCGCAGCATGGATCACAATGACCGTTACTTCGTGAACTTTATTTTCACCCTGGGTGATTATGGCGCGATCAATACTAATTGCCTGACCGGTATCGTTTAAATCCGGGAGTACGGAAAGAAGGCAATCATGCCGAAACGAATGATCAACTGCCCGCTCTGCAGCGAGAAGATGGTGATCAGCGAAATGCGCTGCGCGAAATGCGACGCGCGGGTTAAAAAGGATATTGTTCTCTGCCCATTCTGCCAATTGTCGGAGGACGATTATGAATTCCTGCAGGTTTTTCTGAGAACCCAGGGCAAGATAACCGATATCGAAAAAATCCTCAATGTATCTTACCCGACGATCAAGGGCAAAATCGACAGTCTCTTAAGAACCCTGAACTTATCGTCTTACACGGAAGAACAGGACCCGATCGACGCCCTGTCCGATGGTAAAATATCCGTGGACGAGGCGATTACCATGTTAAGACAAAGGAGGAAGAAATGAGATTCTGGTTTCACGCGATCTTTAACGGCATAATCCTGATTTGCATCGGCGTGGTCATCTGGCTGTCCAATTGGGGAGTGCTGCACGTTGTCTGGCGCCGCGACTGGCCGTTCATCCTGATCTTCGTCGGCGTGGTTAATCTGGTGAAATATTTCGTATTAAAGAAATAAAATGACCGGTTGCGAAATGCGATACGTTAGTCGAAAGTCGTTTACGCCTAACGATAACGAAAAACGAAACCGAATCGCCTTTCGAAACCGCCAACGAAATACATAACCTTGGAATAAGGAGGTAGCAATGTCTGAAGAGAGAAAGAAAATATTGAAGATGGTCGCCGAGGGCAAGATCACGCCCGAGGAGGGTGACCGGTTATTGGGCGCGCTGCGGGAAACGGATACGCGCAGCCGGTTTCTGAAAGTGCGGGTGACCGATATTGAACGAAACCGGACCAAGGCGCGAATCGACATACCGATCGGCGTGGTCAAAGCCGCGCTTAAACTCGGCACTTTATTCAAGGGCGTCATCCCCGAGGGGCAGAAAATCAATATCCAGGGAAAGGAAATTTCGCTGGACGGGATCACGCCGGAAATGATCGAAGCGATCGTGGCGGAATTGGGTGAAGGCGGCAAATACACCCTGGCGGACATCCACGATGACGAAAAAGGCGAGCGCGTGGAGGTGTACGTTGAATGAGCGACTGAGAATACTCAAACTCGTCGAGGAGGGCAAGATCAAAGCCGATGAGGCGGAACGGCTCCTCCAGGCTTTGAACGAAGGCGAAGGCCGGAAACGGGGCCATCACGCCTGGGGTTTCTGGAATTCGATGGAATCGATTCCGGACATTATCGGCGCTTCGATGGCCGGTTCTTTTCACAACGCGTCCGGCAAGGAAAAGATGAATTATCCCCGCAAGAAAAGGATCGCTTTCCGGGGCCTGAGCGGCGATATTGATATCCAGGGCGAGGATACGGAAGAGATATACGTCGAAAAGGACGGTATCGCTAAGATCAGCGAAGACGGCAATACCCTGGTCATCAAAGCGGTCAGCGGCGATCTGAAGATCAAGGCGCCGCGGGAAACGGATATCGAACTAAAAGGGGTGTCCGGCGACCTGGATCTCCGAAACCTCTCGGGCCGGATCGATATTTCATCGGTGTCCGGTGACATCACGGGTAAGGGTCTTTCCGGTTCCTTCCTCGGCGATTTCGTATCCGGCGACATCGAGCTCGAGTATGATACGGTCGAGCGGATCGAGATCAAGTCCAAGTCCGGGGACATCGAGATCAGGCTCGATCCGAAGGTCGAGGCGGCTCTTGAAATCGAATCCAAATACGGTAATATTGACTGTGATTTTGACCTGCTGGATAAAGCGGACGAGGGCGACCGGCTCAAGGGCGTCATCAACAAACCAACGGGACGAATCGAGATCCGGAACGATTATGGGGACGTCACGATACGGAAAAAATGAGAATAGAATTTTATTTGGTAGCGGTTACGAAAGGCGTATCGTCAAGCGTCATCGAAAGCCGGTTACGTCAAACGAAACCGACCAACGAAACCGAATCGCATTTCGAAAACGTCCAACGATTTACGATTATTAAGGAGGTCACATGGGCTGCGGAATTTTCTCTTCATTATTGCTGATCCTGGTCGGGATCTGGATCTGGGCATCGAACTACGGCATCCGGGTGTTCTCTTTTTACCGGGACTGGCCTTTGCTTTTCGTGATCCTTGGTCTCTGGATCCTGCTGAAAATCAATCAACGACGAAAAAGAATCAGAAAAGACTAAGCTGAGGAGCTGTGGAGAAACGGTGAACCGGAGAGACGGAGAATGGGTGAAAAAGCTAAGATGCTGGAACCAAAAAGACTAAACAGACTAAAAAGACTCTTTATATTTGTTGCGATTCTGTCCACAACCATGGGTTTTGGCAGGGGTATTTATTGCGACGCAGATTCGGACTGTTTCTATACGCCCTTTGATTCGGCCCGGGCCGGCGTCTACTATCCGGCGCTGATAATCTTAAGCTGCACCGGCGCCACCCGGGCCGACCTTGATTCGGTTATATCCATGGCCGACAGCCTGGGTATGATCGTCGCCACCTGCCACGCCAGCCGCAACCATCGCGATATCATGATCAACGACCGGGATATCCTGCGCACTTATGAAAAGATGGTTCGGGATTATCCGGTGGATCCGGAGCGGATATTTATATACGGTTTTTCCGGTCAGGCCGTGCAAGCCCTGGCGGAATTATTCAACCATCCTAAGTATTTCCGGGGTGTCGTATCGGTCTGCGGCCACGCCGCGGCCATGCCGGCGGCGAAAATGAACGAGCTGGAAGGAAAACTTATTTACTTGATTTCCAAAGAAGATGACTGGAATTTGAAGGCCAACCAGGACATGTATAACACATTTTTCACGAGTAATATAAGCGTTAAACTATTCGTCGCGCCGGGGGAGCACGCTCCGGCCGCCGCCCAGGACCTGTTCCCGGCTTTGCAGTGGCTCGCGGAAAACAGCAAATAGCTACCCACCTGTAGATATTAACATCCGCTTGACAACGCCGGTTAATTCAAGATAATCTTGCTTCATGAATCTGTCCATCGGCACGACCTTCAATTACGCCATATCCTTGAAAGAACAGCTGCCGCGGATCAAAGCCGCCGGGTTCACGCATATATCCCTGGGCGGTGGCGATCTCAGTCATTCGGGTTACCTGGATGCAGGACGAAGAAAAGATCTGCGATATCAGTTGGCCGATAACGGCATCCGGATTTGTTCAATACACGCTCCGTTCCGCGTCGGCGTGGATATTTCCGCGCCGGAACCGGGACCGGCTCAGGCGGCATTGGACCTCTACAAACAGTGCATCGACGCGGCCGAGGAGCTGGCCGCGGCGGCGGTCATATTCCACCCCGGACCGGACCGGACGGGAGACGACGTACGACGCAAGAATACGCTCACCGGCCAGGTGATAAAACTTGCCGAATACATCGGCGCCCGGAATATCAAACTGGCCGTGGAAAATCTCCGGAACGAGGTCCTGAACGGAGCGCTATGTTATTCCCTGGACATGATCCGGAGCCCGAAATACGGCCTCTGTTTTGACACTTCGCACGACAACCTTACTTCCCGGCCCCGGGAGATCCTGAAAAAATACGGCGACCGGATGATCGCGATCCATGTATCGGATAACAACGGGCGGGCGGACGACCACATCCTGCCCTACGAAGGGCGGATCGACTGGGGAAAATTTTGCGAAATTTTCGCCCGGATCGATTATGCCGGAGTTTTTTTGCTGGAAGTGGAAATGCGGGAATCGGTTTTCAAGGATCCCGACGAATTCCTGCGGCAGGCTTATACGCGCGGAAAAAAACTGCTTGACCTCGCCGGCAAAGGAGCGGACGGGGGACAGGTCCCGTTAAATAACGCTTAATTAAATGTTTAAACCGGAACTGATTAGCGACAAAATATTTAACGGGGCCGGCATGAACTTTTGGTACTTTTATCAAGAGAGGAACCCATGAACGACGATATCTATAACCGTCTGGCCGATGCCCTGGACCGGCTGCCCAACGGATTTCCGCGGACCAAGTCGAACGTCGAGATCCGGATCCTGGCCAAGATCTTCACGCCGGAAGAAGCCGCGCTCGTCGGCCGCCTGACCGGCGAACTGGAAACGGTCGCCGCGATCGCCGAGCGCGTCGGTATGAAACCGTCCGAAGTCCAATCCCGCCTGAGCGCCCTGGCCCAGCGGGGATTGGTCTGGATCGACAAGAAAGAAGGCAAACTGCTCTTCCGGCTCCTGCCCTTCATGGTCGGAATCTACGAAACCCAGTACGATATCCTGGACCACGAACTGGCCCATCTCATCGAACATTACATGCGCGAGGGCGGCGCGGCCGGGATCATGAAGCCTTACCCGGCCCTGCACCGGGTGATCCCTGCCCGGAACGCGATAAAGTCCGAGTGGATCCTGCCTTACGACGACGTAAAAGCGATCATCCTGACCGCGGAGACATATAATAACCAGCCTTGCATTTGCCGAAAGGAACGCCGCTTGACCGGTTTTACCGCGTGTCCCTTTCCGAACGACATGTGCCTGAGCTTTTCGAACCGGCCCGGCACCGGCGACCCGACCGAGATCTCCCGCGACGCGGCGCTCGCGCTGCTAGATCAAGCCGAGGCGGTCGGCCTGGTCCATACCGTCAACAACAACGTCCAGGCGCGCTACTACTTCGGTTATATCTGCAACTGCTGCGGCTGCTGCTGCGCTATCCTGCGGGGGATCAACGATTACGGGATCGAGAGTTCGGTCGCCCATGCGAATTATTACGCCGCGCTCAATCCGGATAAATGCTCGTCCTGCGGCATCTGTCTGACACGCTGCCAGGTCCGCGCGCTCCGGCAGAAAGACGGCATCGTGGTCGTCGAGAAGGAACACTGTATCGGCTGCGGGCTGTGCGTAAGCAGCTGTCCGGACGAGGCGATCGAGCTGAAACGCAAACCGGATAACGAGATCATCCCGCCGCCGGTCGATTACGCGGCCTGGGAGGCGGAAAGGAATCGGAATCGGGGTAAAACGTAATATTTTCTTGACTTTTAGCCATATTTTGATATAATATACAATTCAGCGGCGGTTGCTCGCCGTCTTGGCTGCCTCAAAGCTACTCCATTCCAGTCGGGACTTGTTATCTTTCCCGGTTGCTACTTGACTATTGACATTTTGATATTTTTATATATAATTAATGTTTGCTTAAATATTAAGCTAATAATCTGGAATTCTGGAATTAAGGAGGATTATTTATGGCCAAAGCAAAGTTTGAGCGGACCAAGCCGCATGTCAACATCGGGACGATCGGCCATGTGGATCATGGCAAGACGGCGTTGACGGCGGCGATTACGAAGGCGTTGTCCGAC